>Ga0116152_10000002_pt1 | contig 229614 bp, 242 predicted proteins | sample AD_UKC119_MetaG_FD_89894 | JGI IMG/M metagenome (GOLD analysis project Ga0116152, IMG submission 89894) | Active sludge microbial communities of municipal wastewater-treating anaerobic digesters from Hong Kong - AD_UKC119_MetaG | ecosystem: Engineered > Bioreactor > Anaerobic > Digestate...
CCAAACAATTTCAGCTGGTTATCATCACACCTGTGCCCTCGACACCGCTGGTGATGTCTATTGCTGGGGAAGCAATAGTGACGGTCAACTTGGCAATAACTCCACTACTGAAAGCCTTGTGCCAGTAGCTGTTACTACTGCTGGGACGCCTATGGCTGGAAAGACTATCCAAGCAATTTCAGCTGATTATTATCACACCTGTGCCCTCGACACCGCTGGTGCTGTCTATTGCTGGGGATATAATGGTAATGGTCAACTTGGCAATAACTCCACTACCCAAAGCCTTGTACCAGTAGCTGTTACTACTGCTGGGACGCCAATGACTGGAAAGACTATCCAAGCAATTTCAGCTGGTTATCATCACACCTGTGCCCTCGACACCGCTGGTGCTGTCTATTGCTGGGGAATAAATAGTGACGGTCGACTTGGTAATAACTCCACTACTGACAGTCTTGTACCAGCAACCGTTACTACTGCTGGGACGCCTATGGCTGGAAAGACTATCCAAACAATTTCAGCTGGTTATCATCACACCTGTGCCCTCGACACCGCTGGTGATGTCTATTGCTGGGGAAGCAATAGTGACGGTCAACTTGGCAATAACTCCACTACTGACAGCCTTGTGCCAGTAGCTGTTACTACTGCTGGGACGCCTATGACTGGAAAGACTATCCAAGCAATTTCAGCTGGTTATCATCACACCTGTGCCCTCGACACCGCTGGTGCTGTCTATTGCTGGGGATATAATAATTATGGTCAACTTGGCAATAACTCCAGTACTGACAGCCTTGTGCCAGTAGCTGTTACAACAGTCGGAACTGATATGTCGGGCAAGACTATTCAGGCGATTTCAGTTGGCGATTCTCACACCTGTGCCCTCGACACCGCTGGTGCTGTTTATTGTTGGGGATATAATGGTAGTGGTCAACTTGGCAATAAACAGACTGATTCAAAAACAAATATGATTATTAGTCATCCAACCTATTCACCTAAAATTACAGCTACAGGCAAAGCACAATTGCTCAAATCCGATGGTTCTGTTTGGCGTGAATATATTCAAACGAGCGTTCTTGAATTATAGATTATCTATTTTTTGTCAAATGCCATTTACAACAATATTCACATTTATACACTGAAAGATTCAATTCATAATTAATTAGCATCTGATATTCTGCAGATTTTTTAGCTTGTTGTTCGGTTGAATATTGACGTTTTGTCTGACAACTGTTGTTTTGTTGATATCTAACACGTTTACTTATTTTGTTTCGTCTTGGCATTTTAATATCATTTTTCATAATTCTTAAGAATTATTCGAACTTCCTCAGTTGTTTTTGATTGCATCATTTTTGCTCTTAAATTACTAGCACCGTCAAAATCTCGAATATATATCTTGAAAAATTGCTTGAGTGGATCAAATTTGCGAGGATTTGTTATTGTCGAATATTTATCAAACAAGTCCAAATGTAATTTTAATAAATTAACTAATTCATCTTGATTGTGTTTATGTTTTTGTTTTTCAAATGCAAAGGGATTTTCAAATATTCCTCTGCCAATCATTATTCCATCGACGCCGTATTTATTAGTCAATTCCTCACCATGTTCGCGATCACGAATATCACCGTTTATCGTCAATAAAGTTGCTGGTGCTAATTTATCTCGGAGTGTTACGATATCTGGAATTAATTCATAATGGGCTTTTACCTTACTCATCTCTTTTCTGGTGCGTAAATGTACTGTTAGATTAGATAAATTTTGTTCAAGTAAGTAGGATAGCCAATCCTTCCAATTTTCTGCTTTGACATCACCTAGCCTAGTCTTTACGCTAACTGGTAACCCACCCGTTTTAGTAGCAAAAATAAGTTCACCGGCAAGTGCTGGATTTTTTATTAAAGCACTACCTGAACCAGTGCGAACAACTGCTTTGTCAGGACAACCCATATTTATATCTATACCATCAAAGCCGTCTTTTGACATTGATTGACTCATTTTTGCAAATTCTTCTGGTTTATTACCCCATATTTGAACGATGATTGGATTTTCATCAGTACAAAATTCCAATCTGTTTCTAGTACTGTGTTCACCTTTCGGACTACAGAAACTTGTAGCGTTGACGAATTCGGTAAAGAAAATATCTGGTCTGGCAGTTTTTAGAATGACATTACGAAATACGATATCAGTCACTCCTTCCATAGGGGCTAAGGCAAAAAAAGGTTTTGGTAGCTTGTCCCAAATAGTTTTCATATTTATATAAATTTCCTCAAACAATTATAACTCATAATAATAATGAAAATTTAAAGGCCTCGACATGCGAGGCCTTAGAGAAAGAGAAAAGATTGTGTGAGTCAATATTACTAATGTGAAGCATCGGATATGTTTACTTTAACGGGAAGCAAAACGCGTTTTGCTCGGGAGTGTTAAAAGTATACAAATCACATTCACTCCTGATAGTTGGTACATTCCCCCAGTATTATTTTGCCTTTAGGAGGTTAATCATTATTACTTTGTTCCAATAATTTGGACAAAATCATAACCTCAACTTAAGGACTAAGCGTAACAACACGCGTTAACTGGGTTTGGAAGGACCAGATTTTTTTGATGCAAAAATACCCAAAATTCAAGTCAACGTTGTACATAGGTAATCAACTCCACTATTACGACGATAAGAACTATCACCTCCTAGCGACCTTGACTCAATCTGGTGGATTTTCCATCACAATCTTTTCTCTGGAAGTTTCGTAGATTTTTAGAGAATTTTAATTTATATCAACTCGATCCAAAATCTAATATTAGAACAATACCAAAACAGACGAAGAGAGTCAATAGAGAAATAAAAAAATTCCCGACTTAGTTTGTACTAGTCGGGATAAATAATGAAAAGGTTCTTTAAATTCTACCACTTCCGCCACACGTCGGGCATTTGCCGACTTTGTTGCCACGGTATACACCCGAAAGGGCGTCTTTGACGCCACATTTGTGGCATCCTTTGCCTTTACATTCGCATACCCCCGTTCCTTTACAGGTGGAGCATGTTCCCTTAAACACATTTATCACCTCCTTTAAATATGATAAGGATATATTTTAGAGAGCAAATGCTCAATCTTCTATATGTATATAATTTTAACATTATATATCATATTTGTCAATTAATGCTTGTTCAAAATTTAATATTCCTTTGATTGATTTATCGTAATGCGATGTATCGGGAAAATCCAGTTCGATTATATGAGACCAGACCGCATTCACTAATTTACTAAAATATTCTAGCTCTTCTTGTTGGAAGTCGATTTCTAGAGGTGATAAAATCGTACCAGAATTATTTGGTTCGATAAACTGTATGAATCCCTGCTCGACTTTATAGTTCTGGTAATCTCTCGAATTTTCAACCAATAGTTTATAAAACAGTAATTGTTGGCGATATTTATATAATTTAATCTTCTCTTTATCATCTCTTCCCTTCCAATTCGTCGATGGTTTACCAGTTTTATAATCAGTCACGGTTATTTTTTTGTTTATTTTGTCGATATCTACCAGATCGAGTTTTCCAGTAATTAATGTTTCGTTAATTATTGAATTTTGGTTATTGAAATTAAGTTCGGTCAGTTGATTGATGCTAAAAGAATCATAATTTTTGTTCAAAAATAGATTTAAACAATCAGCTCCCTTTTTTAGATATTTATTAAAATCTTGCTGATTGAGTCTTTGTTCGATTAAATTTTGTTCAAATATTGCTACTATATCTTCTATCGCCTGTTTTTTGCCTGTCGATATCAAAAAATTATGTGCCTGTTGAAGAGTGTCGTGAATGGCAGTACCGAACGCAGAGTTAACACTTTTTCTTTCTGGAAATTTCAAAAAGCTTTGAATAAAGAAGTGCTGTGGTCCTCCCCTTACAACATCTACGAAATTCTGTAAATGAGTTACACTAAGTTTATAATTTTTCAATTTAGGTAGTAATAAATCGTGCATATTTTGAGATTGCGATTTTATTATTGGTTGGTACCAAGCAATTTCCGAAGCTTCTATTATGATTGAAAAATCATCAGGGATATTTATTTGTTGAGGCTCCCAAGCTTCATTCGCCAAAAAAATAGCTTTAAGTGTATTTTTATCTTTGTCATTTTTTTGGCTATAACTAATATTTAAATGTTTTTTTGCACGAGTCATAGCGACATAAAAGAGTCGTAACTTATCGTCATCATTTTCTCCAGCCTGAGCAAATGGTAGATTCTCTGGATAACTAATTCTTTGAGGCTTTTTTCGAGATTTTTCTCCCCAAACACTATCGACAGCGTTAAAGATATAAACCGTATCAAACTCCAAGCCTTTTGATTTATGGGCAGTCATAATATTAACGGCATTTTCTGATTCAATCACTTGTATTGTGTTGCTAATTTTAATATTAGCCTTTCGGTTCATGTCAATAAAATCAATGAAAGAATATAGTGTGGGAGTTTGATTTGTGCGGTATTCTCGAAACCTATTTCTAATGGTACGCAAGGCTTCAAGGTAATTAAGATATTCTTGAGGACTTTCAGATATCTTCTCGTTAGAAAAATAATAATTATATATCGGACTTGTAAAATCTTCTGGGTTTTCTGAATTTTTGCCAATTATTATGTCTAATATTTCTTCAAGTGGTTTATCTTTTACTTCAGCAGATACTTTTATTAGCCAATCAAAAATCGGTTTAAATACTGAATCTGTCTGCATAATCTCTAGCCATTTTTTTCTTTTATTATCAGCAGTTATACTGAGGTTCCATAAATCTATAGGTTTCAACCCCCATGCGTCATGTGACAATATTTTTGGTAATATTGAGTTTGCTTCGTTATGTTGGCCATTAGCGATATGAATAATCAATCTGGAAATTTCTTCAATAATTATTATCAATGGCTCATCAAGTATATTATTGCGATGTTCGTAATTTACTTTTATACCAGCTTTAAAAAAGTATGGTAATAACATTTCGATTTCAGAGTGACGACGTGTGAAAACGGCAATTTCGCTCGCTTTCCCACCAGCTTTGACGCGAGATTTTATATCTGTTACTAGCCAATGTCTTTCGTTTGCGATGCTTTCGGCTTCAAAAAGATTTACACTTTTAGGGATATTTCCTTTTTGGCTGATAAGTTCTTTATTTAATTCCTTTACGTAGTTCTCAAGCCTTTCATTGCCTTGTGTGATAATATTTCGCGAACTTTTCAAAATATTATCTGTCGAGCGATAGTTCTCGGTGAGGGTAATTAACTTAGCTTTTGGATAGTGGCTACGAAAATCAATAATATTACTAATATCAGCACCTTGAAAACTATAAATCGCTTGATCATCATCGCCAACAACTAAAATGTTCGGCATATCACCGACTATGTCATTGTCCGTCAAATTATGTAAAATTCTCATTTGAGCCAAGTTGGTGTCTTGAAATTCGTCGACCATTATATATTGATATTGTTCTTGAAGATTAAATCTTAACTCGCTAAACATTTCTATTGCGTGAACGACTCTTAAAATCATATCGTCAAAATCATAAAGACAAGCTTCTCTCATTCGATTCAAATATTTGTCGTAAATTGGACAGAGTGCTCGCAATTTTACTTGTCTATCACGTGATTTTAATACAAAATTTCGGTTTTCATCTTTCTTGAACCAATCATTTCGCCAAGCTGTTATAGGCTTAGTCGAGTTATTTTCAATAGCATTTGACGAGGCTTCTTGTAATGAGTCTGCTAATACTATCGATAGTGGCGTTATTAATGACGTAGCGATATTGCTTTTTATATTTCTGATTTCTTCAATATGTTTGATGGCTTCTATTGCAGTATTTTTTGATATACCGAGATTGAATATCGGTGATAATATTTTCTCGACCTTGTCCATTACAATGTCGTTTTCATTCAATATATTTATTAATTCTTCACTAACAAGTCCACTTTTTTTCAAATCAGAAATCGATTTTTTAATATCATTTAAATATATATAATTATCATCCAGCGTATTTGCGAGTGGGTTATCATAATTCAACTCTTTTAATATTTGATTAATAATTTCAAATACGTTTAACTCGTCTGCCGACTTGAAATGAGCTTCGTTATAAAAAAATTTTCCAAAACGGTTAATTATTTCGCTTCCAAAACTATGAAATGTATGAATAGCAACCTTATAAGCTTCTTTACCGATTATTTGCGTTAGTCTTTCACGCATGGCGTTTGCTCCACTATCTGTAAATGTCAGACAAAGAATATTTTCTGGTAATGTATCAGTTTTTTGCAAAATATTTGCAGTTCTCATGCTTAGTAACTCGGTTTTTCCAGTTCCTGGTCCAGCTACTATTATTATCGGTCCGTCAATATTATCTACAGCCAGTTTCTGAGCATTATTTAATTTTTGATAGCGTTTTTCGTAGTTCATTATTTAATTCTAGTTCATAAATTATATTGAGTCGAGTATTGGTCTGGACATAGGTGTTACAATAGGAATATGAGCAGTAAAATGTACGATGAAATATCCATAGAAAGAGCTATTGCCGATTATTTTGGTCTTGATATTGAGATTATGCAGGCAATTTTATTAAAAGCACCTGTTAGCCAAACTGCCGAAGCTACTTTATTTTTATCAAATAAAAAACAGTTATACTTGTATATCCAAGGCAAATCTAGATTGTTACTAGGTGACATTAAAAAAATCGTATCCAGAATGGGCTTAAAAGCAGAATTATATTTACCACCAAAAGGCAGACAGTTTTATTTTGATGAAGTTGGAAAAAATAAATTCAGAGAAGTATTTCCTGGAAGAAAACATATAAATGACGAAGATTTAATCTTTTATCGAACCTTGGCACCATATAACCCCGCTCTGGTTTTAATTAGCGAAGTAAAAGGTGGTGAAGTCTATCAATTTGATAGTGATTCAAGAAACTCTTGGCGTATCGGAGCGAAATTTGCATATCGAAGAATAAAAACTAACGGTGGTGTGCAGTAATTTATCGGTTTGTTGAATAATCATAAACTACGACTAAAAATATAAACCATACCAGGATTGCCAGTATTATATTGATTCATAGTAACATACACAAATGTTCCATCTGAAGAAAAAGTTACGACATCTGGACCAACTCCTACTGGAATTGACGCTGTTGCCATTGGCGTAAGTAAGCCAGTAGAAATATTTCTGTCATACAAATAAAGTTTATTATCATCGTGGCCAGTTATGTAAGCATTCAGCCCATCAGGCGAAATTTTAATTCGATATGGACCATCACCAGTTGACATTGTCGCTGGTGATAAAGCAGTTAATTTACCTGTACTATTATCTCTACTGTATAGGTATACTACATCACTATCGTAATCAGTTAAATATAAGAAATTACCGTCAGGTGAAACTTCCATTGAAGAACATGGGGATCCGGATAAAACATAAGTTGGCGATAATGCCGTAAGGGCACCAGTGCTCACATTTCTGCTATATTGATATATTCTTGTATAATTTTCAAAACATGCATAAAAATGGCTACCAGTCGGTGACAACTCCAAATCTTGTATATCATAGGAACTGTTCGGAGTTGTCGAGCCTAAATAGCCCAATGCTCCCGTACTGGCATTTCTAGAGAATCTGTATACAGAACTAGGGTTTCTGGCTGCATATATATGTAAGCCATCTGGTGTAATTTCAAGGTCTCCAGGTTGATTTATTGATGTATAGGCACTTTTATATGTCAGTAATCCAGTGCTGAGGTCTCGAGAATAAACTACCGTTCTTGTTGAGCCATAATAATTGACATAAACAAACTTATCGTCAGGGGAAATGACTACAGCCCGTGTCCAATCTCCGTTCTTAATAGTCCCCAGTGATGTCAAAAGGCCCGTAGAGTTATCACGGCTGAACATTGATAAGTTCTGGGTGCTAACTTCATCAGTGCCATTATTAGGTACATATGCAGAAGTCCCATCATTTGAAAGTATAATTTCTTTTGCATTATATCCAGCTTCTATTGTATCAATCAGCGTTAAACTACCTGTTGGTTGTTTATAAAAACTAGCTGATCCATTTCCACTCCAACCGCTTGAAGTATAGGCATTGGAACATTTCGCTTGAACTGACACTGCATATGTCTGTTCGGCTGTGGAAGTAGTAAAAGTCAACAAATTACTCTTGTAAGGCATCGTTCCAGAACTATAGCCTGATGGCGAGATAGTATAAACATATTGGTATGAGGGCGATCCAGCAGTACAAGTAACAGCTGGCCACGACCAAGTAGTATTATCTCCAACATTATTTGCAGTAACAACTGGTGCGGATGGTGTTGAAATCGGATCGATATAGGTAGCCTCTGAACCAATTACTGACCTACTGGTCTGGGTATCACTTGAATAACATTTAGCTTGTGCTCTATAACCATACTTTATTCCATCATTAGCTGTTTGTTGGGATGTTGTAATTGTTGAAGACCAATGGCTCCATGAGCTCCAGGTGCCATCATTTATTCGACTACTTATCGAATAGTAAGGAGTTCCCGAAGTACAGGAAACGGTACTTACGGTAGCTATAACATCATTAACAAGTAAAGAAACGTTCGTAGTGGGACTAGAAGACGGAGAAGCTAGTGTGTAAGTTGATCCGTGGCGACTTGCGATTTCCTTGACAGTATTTGTCGATTTTTCACGATATTTTAAGATGTATTGGCTTTTATCACTGGTAACGATATAACTAAAAGTGTCTATTTCAGGATCGACAACACAAGACGTAATCGAATTGGTTCCGTCGAGTGTTTGGGGTGAAGCAAAAATATTTGGATCTATATCATCAAGAGTGCTAGAGGCATCAGTAGAAGAAACACCAACAATTTGATTACAATCTGGATATTCTCCATGTTTTTCGTAATAATTTTCAAGTGCTTGACTTATTACTGTAGCTTTAGACAATTTGTCTTGATCTTGAACTTCAGTTCTTATGTTAGAAAATGACGTAATGCCGATAGTCATAAGAATACCAATAATAACGATAGTAATTAACATTTCTACTATAGTGAAACCGTTTATGTTTTTATTCATAATGCTATTTTACCAGTTTATTTTAAATGATTATGTTGATTCAGCGAGCTTCTGCTTGATGATAAATATTTTCGCATCCATATCGATGACGCCTTCTTCGTTGCTAACTTTTTCGTATTCGGCCTTGGCTTTTTCGAATAATTCCAAGGCTTTTTGGTAATCTTTACTCCTCTCCGCTTTAATTGCTTCTTCTTTTTTAATTTCTGCTTCTGTTTTTGTCGTTTGCCCTGAATTAACTGGTTCTTTTTCCTTGACTACATTATTTTTTAATAGTAGTACTGTGCCTGTGGCAATAATTGTCACAAATAAAATTGCAATTACTGCCAAAATTATCACTTTTTTATTATTTATCAAAAAATTTTTCATATCTTTTAGTAATCTCTGTACGTTACATTTAAACTATAAAGTTACACGATATAACTTAGTTATATATTATATTACAACCATTAGCAAAATCAAAAAGTATTTTTTCTGTCAAGTACTATTAAATTTTCTATATGAGGTGTTCTTGGAAAAAAATTGTAACCCTTTTGGTATGAAATGTTATATTCTTCTGAGATTAGCTTTATATCTCTAGCTTGAGTTATTGGGTTGCAAGATAAATAAATAATTCGTTCAGGTAAAACCTCTATGAATTTTTCTAATAAACTTTTGTGAAGGCCGGTGCGTGGAGGATCAACTATTATTGTTGAATTATTTTCAATGTATTCCAGTGCATTTTCAGCTGGTGATAATATTGCTTTGAAGTCTTTTTCTTTATTTATATTTTTAATATTGGACTTCATTTCACTAAAGGCACTTTCGTTAATCTCTACTAATATTGTGTCTTTATTGCCAACAGTTAAACCGATAGTTCCAACGCCACTATATAAATCAATTACTTTCGTATCTTTTTTTATCCATTTTTTAATATCTTTTAATGCTTGTTCATATACTGGAATGTTAATTTGAAAAAAACTTTCGGGAGTGTATGAAAATGGCATATTTAAAACCATGTCGTTTAGCTTCGTGTTACCAAATGATTTTAGCCTCTTGGTAATTACACTTGCTGGACTTTTTGGATTAGAAAATATCAACTCAAGACCTTGAATGTTCAGTTTTTCAAAATCATTTTCAGATATGGTTATGTTCTCTTCCTTCAAATACAATTGTGCCGAAATATTACCTTGCTGGTCGCATCTTACTAGTAATGTTTTTAATGAACGAGCATTGGTGTTTTTGTCGCGAAGTAGATCGCGAATTTTTATTGCCCCAAGGTTTATTTGCGATATCGCCAAGGCTGTACCATCGTTAGGTATTTTGTCATGAGAACCTCGTTTAAAAAAGGCTAAATCTATCCTGCTATTTATTTTGTCCCAATACCAGCTGAATTCAACTTTGTTTCGGTATTCGTACTGTTTTTTGTCAGTGAAAATTTTTATCGGCTTTTCAAGTTTAATATTTTGTAATTCAAAAGCCTCTTTTATTAAATTAGCTTTTTGCTTTTGTTCATATTTAAAATTCATTATTTGCCAAGGACTGGTTGATAAGTAACTATCATTATCAAGAGGCTCAACTCTTTCTTTTGACTGATTAATTATTTCAACTGCTATACCTTCGACGTATTTAGATTTTTTCTTTGTGATTTGTGCTTTTATGGTCTCGTTTGGAAGTCCACCCCAAATAAAAATTTTACGCCCATCATCAAGTGTTCCTATCGTTTGTCCCCCACTGACGATTTTATCTAATTTTACGGTCACGACTGGATACTGTTTTTTACTCATCTGTTTATTATAACCTATTAAATGTTATGATATATTATGTAAATATTGGGGATTGGCCAAGTGGTAAGGCAATGGGTTCTGGTCCCATGATCGGGGGTTCGAATCCCTCATCCCCAGCCATAAAAATAAACTCTAGGTTTTAATCTAGGGTTTTTATGATTTTTGGATTGGGATTCGAACCCCTTTAGGGGTGAGCACTGCAAGTTTGCAGTGTGCAAGGTCGGAGCCTGGATTGCGAACGCAACCAAGCGAGACGGGGTTGCGAAAATTTGCAAGGCAAATCATTGGTGACCGAATCCCTCATCCTCAGCCAAGTTACAAACTTATTTCCTAATACACCAATCAGTATAGAATAGTATCTTAAATTTATAATTAGTAATCTTTTAATCATCTGCAATTACCTCTAACAAAACGCTTATTTTTATATTATAATAATGAAATAATGAATAATTTTATTAAGAATAAAGATAATAAGTTACATCAAGGATTTACGATTTTAGAACTTTTGGTCGTTATTGTCATAATTGGAATATTAGTAACAATTTCAATTTTTTCCTATGGCACAATAATTAAAAAAACGAAAACAGTTGCTATTAAAAGTGATTTAGATAATGCCTCTAGCCAGCTAGAATCTTATAAATTAAAATATAAATCCTATCCAACAGCACTCGATGAGAATAACTGTCCAAATGCTCCTGACGTTAGTACGCAACATTGCATACAATTATCTAGTGATAACAATGCTTCATTTATTTCTGACGGCCAAACATATAGATTAGTTATTTCTGATGATTCTGGAGAAATTAGTTTTAAAGCAACTGAATCGAGTGATATTGCTGAATTCCAGGAACAAATTAGTTTCGTTAAATCTTATGGAGGCACTAGGCGTGATACCGCAACTGATATGATAGCAACGAATGACGGAGGTTATGTAATATCGGGTGCTACGGATGGTTTTGGTGCAACAAGTAATAAAGATGCATTTATTACAAAATTTGATTCAACTGGTACGATATTGTGGACAAAAACTTGGGGTGGGTCTGGAGAGGATGCTGGTAATGCAATTATTCAAACCACTGATAATGGCTACATTATGGTTGGAAAGACAAAGAGCTTCGGTGCTGGGAGCTTCGACGTTTTTATAGCTAAATATAATTCTTTGGGTGAATTATCTTGGAGCAAAAATTGGGGTGGAGGCGGAAGTGACATTCCATTCGGAATAGATCTTACTAACGATGGCGGTTTTGTAATAACAGGTCAAACTACTAGCTATACTGTTGGATATGATGACGTTTTTATAGCTAAATATAATTCTTTGGGTGAATTATCTTGGAGTAAAAATTGGGGTGGAGCCGGAAGTGATATTGGTCACGATATTATCCAAACTACAGATGGCGGATATGCTATTACAGGCTATACTGCTAGTTTCGTGTTAGGTGGTTCTAGCGATTCTGATGCTTTTATTTTAAAACTTGATTCAAATGGTAATTTAATCTGGGATAAAACATACGGTGATATAAACTGGGATTACACTAAAGAAATTATCCAGGCTAACGATGGTGGCTATGTAATCGCTGGTAGTTATATGGTTTCTACTGACGGTAATATAGATGCGTTAATAATCAAGTATGATTCTAACGGTAATTTATTGTGGAGTAAAACTTGGGGGTATATAGGAGAATACAGTGAAGATTACGCTAGTTCTGTAATAGAAACTGAAAATGGTGATTATATTATTGTTGGTAGCTACGCCAGTTTCAATTGGGAAACTTCTTTAGAAATTTTTGCTATTAAATTTGGACCCAATGGCGATTATTATTGGAATAAAAAGTGGGGAACTACGAACAATGACTATGTTAATGCCATAACTATATTAGATGACAAAAGTTTTGTTTTAGCAGGGCTAACTATTAATTATGATGATGTATTGATAATCAAATATGATTCAGATTTTTATATAAAAAACTGTTCTTCAGTAATATGTCAAGTTCCGAGCGGAATGGTAAATCAACTCTTCATCGACTCCACTTCACCAAGTGCTACATTGAATTCAATATTATCTCCAGGTAATTCACTAATAACAACGGTTACAACCACTTCTCCTTCTCTGTCGACGACTGTTATTATAGCCCCATAAGGAATAATATGAACAAAAAAACAAAATACAATATAAGTAAAATTATTACTAATAGCATCGGTGTTTTTGGTTATTTTTCTTGCTTTTTATTGTGGATTTGGATAATCGTACTATATTTTGGCGAGTATAAAGATTACATTTTTTCAATATTTATTAACGAAAATAAAATAGCAGTAACACCAATTAATTTAATAAATATCCCCGAGAGCTTATTAATAATTATTAGTGTTGTTGTGTTAAGTTTAATGATAATTTTAACGATATATGCTTTTATAAAAATGCCGATATCTGCTGTTCAGATTAGTAAAAAAATCGTTCATCAATCAGCCGAAACGTTAACTCCAGGTTTAATTAAAATTTCTAATAAAAAACTTACTAAAAAGTATAGAATTAAAATTACTGCCGAATTGGTGGCAATAATAAAAATGATTCTAATCGCTGTTGCGACTTTGTTAGTATATATTTTTAGGTTTACAGAAAGTAACTTAATTAATTATGAAGTAGCTCAAGTCGTCGGTTATTTTTTGAGTATAATTTCGCTTACCTTATTTATTTTTCAATATGTTATTGCTTGGTTGTTTAAAGCCGATAAAAGAGATATTTGGTAGTTCCTAATCTTTAAAGTTGTAAATTTTTATCGGTTATGTTATAATATAAATGTTTGCTATATTTAGCAAAAGAATTACCGATTTTATTATAAACGGTAGTATTCACAATTTGGATTAGAAAGGAAGGGATTGTATGAAATGTCGTCCGAAAATTCTGTTAGTTGCTATCATGTTTTTTGTGTTGATGTTTAGTTGTGTCGGTCCCGTTTTTGCTGGAGGAGGTATCCAAAGATCAGTCAATGGTGAACCATTCTTCACAGCATCTGCTTATTATCAGGATGGTGTAATCATGGTTTTCACGGAAGATTGTTTTTTTGTCGATCATCTGAAAATTTTTGATGCAAATGGGAACTTCATTGCGTCAATGAACCAAACGCCAACAGGTTTTATGTACGGAATAAAAAACGTACAAGACGGTGAACATATTATTAAAATGGTAGCATATTCGTCCCCTGATGAAACTACAGCCGTTACTTCGACGAAGTCATTCGCAATAAATATTAAAAATGGTGTAAATGACTACTCGAAAACAACTGTTCCGATGTTTAACGTTGACGTTAAAGTTTCTGGAAAAAGTGCCACTATTAAATTAAGTGGAGTACAGGGTCCAATTAATCATATTAAAGTCAAAGATAAGACCGGTAGAGATATTGGGTCTATGGTCTTTAATGGAACCGATTGGAGTTTAACTAAACAAGATTTAGCTGTAGGTAATTACACATGGTACGTGTATGCGTTTTCGGCTCTGACAGAAACCCAGAACACTATGGGTATTAAATGGGTTGACTTTAGCATTATAGGAAGTAGTACAAATTTAATACCAATCTATCTGCCAATGATATGGTCAGAAGGTGAAAGTATGGTGTTGGAGTTTAAAAATTGCATAAACGTCGATCATGTAAACGTTGATTTAATAATCAACCAGAATGATCCTAACTCTCCTCAGAAAATTGTAAATTGGATGAGTTTGCGTCCAGTAGGTACAGACAATGCTACAGCCAGATTGAAATGGCCTGAGAAAAAATATCAGGCAAGTCAGCTATTAGTTACAGCCTTTAGTACGCAGGGTGACGATAAAATGTCGTCAAAGAGTTTTTACGTAAACTATACATGTGCTGGGCTCCCAATAGACTATATTAAGCCGGTTATGAATACTGAGTTAACATTAGTAAATGGAGAATATGTATTACATGTCACTGGTCAAAATATCACCAGACTGCTGTTATATAACAATTTTGGTGAAAGAGTTGGCAATATCAGCAAGGTTAATCAAGGGTTTACCGTTAATGGATTGCCCCAAATACCTGGCACTAGATTGATTATTTATGCCATCAGTGACAACGGCACATTAACAAGTGACCTTCCTATGGATAGTTACACTATGAAAAGTGTATATATACCAAAGTAATTTTATTATAATGCCTATTCTAATCCAATAAGCCCACGACGTATTATACGTTCGTGGGCTTTTTAAATTTTTTTTCTCTATCTTTTGTTTGAAAGGCCGTACTTATTCTGATTTAATCCACTGCCATCGCAATTAGCCTGTCGGTCTTGTTGTTTTTGTGTTCTTTCTTGAATCTCTTCATCACTTAGGCCAATTTCTTTCCAATGACTCTTTGATATTTCTCTAATTTTCTCTTTATATTGATCTGTTGTCATTCCTTTCTCTAAAGCTATTTGTTGAATAGTTTTTGTTTGAAGTTGGTCTTTTAGTTGATCTACTGTCATATTCATAGCTTCTGCTTTAATCTCTAACCCATTCCCATAACCTTTATTATTAAAATTATGTTGATTTTGAGCCGTTTGTGCACCAGCTATTAATGGGTAAGAAACTAACCCACCTATTATTACTAATCCCGTTATAACACTTAAAGTTAATACTTTGTTCATATGCAAATCTCCTTATTTATAATTTTGTTTGCATATATATTACAATCAATGACTAATATTTATTTCATTTGATTTGCCAACGTGGAATTTCTTGATTATTATTGCGTCCTGAATGGTTTAATCTTCCAATGTTAAAATTCGACATAACGAATCCTATAATTAAAGTTGCGGACAATATTATTATCAAAATATGTTCCGATTTTTGTCTATATAAATTACCATATCTACGAATTAAGAAAATTATAAATACCAATAGAATGACAAATAATATTATTGTCCACCATGGAAAGGTTGAAATTATTTCATTTAAATTACGTTGTAAACCGTATGATTTTGAATCACTAATTATAATTTTTGTCCAAAAAAACAAAATACTTGATAAATAAGACATTACGACGCCTAGTAATATACTAGTGATAATTATTGATACTGATAATAAACTAAAGTAAATCGCAGGACGCATACTAACCTCACCTGTTTTTATGCGTTCTAAAACCTTTTTTGAAATAATGTGTTTTTTATATTTCATAATTAACTCCCTTATTTTGACATATTTTTTTAAGTATTGCTTTAGCTCGTGCAGATCTGACTCCAACTGTGGCAATCGGGATCCTTAATATGTCGGAAATTTCTGAATATTTCATATTTTCAAAATATTGGAGCATTAATATCTCACGGTATTTGTTATCTAATTCATCTAGACAAATTTTAAGATTATTATTAAGTATAGCTCTGTCGATTTTTTTAATTATTTCTGATTCACTATCGTTATTAGCTACACTCTCGATTTTAATATTTCGATTAATGTGACGTTCTTTTTTTAATGCGTTCATAGCTTCGTTATGAGCTATCCTGTATATCCAGGAAGAGAACTTAAATTTTGGATTAAATCCCCTAATATTTTGATATGCTTTAATAAAAGTGTCTTGGACTACGTCCATAGTTGATATTTGATCTCTAGTTAGATAAATTACGTATCTAAGTAATTTTTGTTCATATCTAAACATTAATTCTCCGTAAGCATCGATATCACCGTTTGTCACTTTCAAGACAATATCTTCGTCAGTAATGATTTTCTCTTTATTCATCTATTACTATTATCTCATTTTTTACAATATTTCACTTACTGATTCTAATCTTGACTATATGCTCTTTAATGCTTAAGCTTTTTATAGAAAGGATAAAATGTGAAAATTAAATATTTACACACATTTAAAACTATATTTGCTGGGATAACTCTCTCACTAGTTTTAACAGTGCCTACTGCACTAGCAATAAGCGATAATGCTGGAGGAGTGGACGGTCAATCTAATGGTGGTTCAAATCAATCGCCAGCTGAACAAGGTCAATCTAATGGTTCAGGAAAATTAGATGAAAACAAAAGAAAAATTTGTGAACAAAGTTCAAATCGCATAAAAAATACGTTTACGAAAATGAATCAATTAGGTCAAGGACAGTTAAATCTATTTAATAATATATCTGAAAAAGTACAAAGATTTGCTGATAGTAATAAAATTAACGTTGAAAATTACGAACAATTATTAAGCAATGTAAATGAAACTAGAGAATCGGCTCAATTAGCCATACAAAATTCTGTTAATACCTCAAGTCAATTCGGATGTGATAAAGATGATCCAAAGGGTGTAGCAGGTCAATATAAAGTTCAAGTCGAATCACAGGTCGATACGCTTAAGGATTATAGAATAGCTCTTAAGAATTTAATTTCTGCTGTTCAGCTAGCTCCCCAAACAACTAGCGAAGGAGGAATATCACAATGACAAAATCAAAAGGTTTTTCAGCCGTAGAGGTAATTATTGTAATAATAATTGTTGCGATTATTGGAGTAGCTGGATATATAGTTTATGATCGCCTAAACGGTAATCCATCAGAAGTTATTGATGTTGAAGGAAACGCACTTGTTGAGGAACTTCCAGAAGCTCCTGAAATCGAATCCTCATCAGATTTAGAAGAGGCAACTACAGTCATTGACTCAGTTGATTTAGACGCAAGTAACGCTTCATTAACAGAGTTACAAGCTGAACTTGATAAATTTTAATAATAATATAACCACTAGAGCTATAATAGAATTATTAGTAGTATCTGGTGGTTATAATTTATTACTTAAAAAACTTCATAATTGTTATCGATTATCGTATAATTGTATTTACGTTTAAATTTTTTAAGATTAAGATAATTTTTAATTATATTTTAAAAAAGGAGGAAAATTCATGAAAGTATTGAAATTTGGTGCAGTATGGTGCCCAGGTTGTTTAGTAATGAAACCTAGATGGGCTGAAATTGAAAAAGAGAATCCTTGGTTACAGACCGAATATTTTGACATTGATTCCTCGAAAGAAATGATTGATCAATATCAAATTCAAACTCTGCCTACTTTTATTTTTTTAGATAAAGAAAATAAGGAATTCCTAAGGCTCGTAGGTGAAATTAAAAAAGAAAAACTTGTAGATACTATCAATGAAAATAAAAATCGCTAAATTCTTTTCAATCCTCTTCGTCTGTGTATTTTTTGTCAGCTTGTTATTTGGTGGTACTGTCAAGGCTGAAACAAACCTTGATATTTATATGTTTTGGGGTGATGGTTGTCCACATTGTGAAAAAGAAAGTAAATTTTTAAATGAACTTTTGCCAAGTTATCCAAATATAAGCCTCAATAAGTATGAAGTGTATTACAACAAAACTAATTCTACATTGATGAAAAAAGTTTCCAGTGAACTTGGATCGAATGTCAGTGGCATCCCTTATTTGATTATTGGTGATAAAGAATTTGTCGGTTTTTCAGAAGGAATAACTGACAAAGAAATTAAAGATAGAATTGAAGAATGTGTTGTGTCAACTTGTCCTGATTCAATCTCTTCAATTATCAATGACAATAATAAATCTGATGAAAAAGATGATGAAGAGCAAAAAAATCAAACTATTGAAACAAAAGAATCAAAAATTATTAGTCTGCCATTTATAGGTAAAATAAATACTATAGATTTTTCATTGCCCCTATTGACGATAATCATGGGAGTGTTAGACGGATTTAACCCATGTGCTATGTGGGTGCTACTATTTCTTATTAGTTTACTATTAGGTTTTAACGATCGTAGAAAAATGTGGATTCTCGGTTCAATATTTATATTTGCTTCAGCTTTTTGTTATTTCCTGTTTATGGCTGCTTGGTTGAACTTGATTATATTTATTGGCTATGTTTCTTGGATAAGGATAATAATCGGTTTGGTAGCACTTATCGGAGGAGCTTACAGCTTTAAAAAAGGCATCGAAAATAAAGATGGTGGTTGTGAGGTAACTAATAAACAAGAGCGAAAAGTAGTTTTTGAAAAATTACGAGAAATTGCTTCGAGAAAAAATCTGCTAATAGCAATCGGTGGAATTATCTTGTTAGCATTTGCAGTAAATCTTGTGGAATTAGTTTGTTCGGCCGGTTTACCTGCAATTTATACTCAGGTACTGACGCTCAGCCATTTAGAAAATTGGCAATATTACGGCTACATCTTGCTTTATATATTATTCTTTATGATAGACGATCTAATTATATTTATTATCGCGATGATTACTCTAAAAATGACAGGTATTTCAACGAAATATTCCAGATACTCAAGCTTAATCGGTGGCGGATTAATGCTGATAATCGGTCTGTTATTGATATTTAAACCTGAAATACTAATGTTTGGCTAGGGCTCGTGAATGAATCAAAATTCTTTTAAGATATCTAATAATAATCTGCAAAAATTAAAAAATGGTGCAATCGGTATTATTCCAACAGATACAGTTTATGGAATTGTGACTCAGGCAAAAAATAAAACTTCTGTCGCAAGGCTATACGAATTAAAAAAACGCGATAAAAAACCTGGAACGATTATCGCATCCAATCTTAATCAATTGTTAAGCTTAGGAATAGATTTAAATAGTTTAGATCTTGCTTCAAGATTTTGGCCTGGATCAGTCAGTGTAGTTATTCCTTGTGAAACTACTTTAAAATATTTACATCTTGGAGTCGGGAGTCTGGCATTTAGACTTGTATCTGATAAAAAAATTTACGATTTATTACTTGAAACAGGTCCTCTCCTTACTTCAAGTGCAAATTTACCAAATATGCCTATCGCGAATAATATTAAAGAAGCAAAAAAATATTTTGGCAAATCAGTCGATTTATATATTAACGGCGGTGATTTATCTGATAGATTACCTTCTTCTATTATAAAAATTGAAAATAATAATATAATAAGGTTAAGGTAATATTATAAAATAATGCACATGTAAATATTATTTAAAATTAACCAATTAGGAGAAAAAATGAAAAAAATTATACGTTTAGCGATATTGATAGCAATTATAGGTGTGGGTGCTTATATGTACATAAATAACTACAGCAAAGACGATATTTATGATATAGCGATAAGTCAAATAAAAGAAAACGTTGGAAAAAATGCAGTAATCATTGATGTTCGAACTTCAGAAGAGTATGCCGAAAAGCATGCCGAGGATGCTATTAATATTCCCCTATTGGACATCCAGAATGGAATAAAACCTGATGTACCGTTGGATGGAATTATTTATGTTTATTGCAAAACTGGCATTCGTGCAAAAGAAGCAAAAGCAATATTAGAAAAAGATGGCTTTAATAACGTCATAAATCTTACTAGTTTAGACAATTGGGAAAAAATTGGCGGAAAAGTAACAACTGATAATTAAAATAAAAACCCGGCTAATAAAATAGCCGGGCAATAAGTTTATGATGGACAGACTGTGTTGTCATTTCTCATAAAAGAACCTTTAAAATCGAGCCACTTATAATTTTTTACTAAAAATTTTTCGGATTAATTAGAGTTAAAGATTATTCTATGGCAATTATACAATTTATAGAATATTCAACCGTATTCAACCTTGTTCTTTGATATAAGAAATTGGCGTTTAATTTCATCCTGAAAACCGGGTCGTGGATGTAATTTGGTTCGGTTAGTTGAACTTTCCGATTTCAAAATACCACTCTCCTTTTTTAGTGATTCTCAAATGAATTATTAGTGGCTCGATAATTAAAAATATTAAGGTCCTTAAAACATTCTAGAATAATGATTGCATTTATTCAATAATAAAATAATTTAATTTTTATTTTTTACAAATATAAAATTAAATTATTTCTTATAATCAATTAATGGTACGAATATATATCCTGGATGATTGATTGTTTTGAAATTTTTATCACTAGTTTTTGTAATTTCTAAAATATCGTCCAATACTGGTATTACAATTTTCCCTCCAATTTTCAATTGATAGATGAGCTCTATTGGCAATCTATTAGCTGATGCACTAACTAATATTTTGTCAAAAGGAGCAAAATTTGGTAGTCCATAATTTTTTCCTGCCAGGTAAAAATTGGCGTTTTTAATACCAACTTTTTTACAGTTTAATTTTCCGAATTTCAATAATTCTGGGATTAATTCTACAGCGTACACCTTCCCTTCCCTGCCAACAATTGTAGATAATAATGCTGTTGTCCACCCGGAACCAGAACCGATATCTAGAACCTTCTCACTAACCTTGAGGTCAAGCCAGTACAACATGCTTTTTACTGTCGAAGGTTGGCTAATTGTTTGTCCATAACCTATTGGTAACGGAATATCAATAAAAGCTTTGTCTCTGGTACTTTCTGGAACGAAATCAGATCTATTTATTATGTGAAAAGCTTTTTCAATCTTTTCCATACTACTATTATACCAACTACTGATAACAAACATTTTATTTACAGATATATTTACGGTATTATTTTCATAAAATGGTTATGTTATAATCTAATTATGAATAAAAATATTACATTCAAAGGGTTAAAGAAATTTAATTTATCAATGGCTATTCTGCATTTTATACAAGGTTTGGCCATAGTCGTTTTAAGCAAAACATACGAATTGCCAATAAGTGGAAGTTATCTTGGTTTTAATCCAACTACGCAATCCCTCGAACCGATTACAACTAATTTATTCAATATGTCTCTGCCAATGTTGATTGCCGTCTTTTTCTTTATATGTGCAACTGCACATTTCCTTATCGCAACAGTATATAACAAGGAATATAACGATGATTTAGGTAAGGGATTAAATAAAGCTCGTTGGATAGAATACTCTCTGTCTGCCAGTGTTATGATGGTTGCAATTTCGTTATTGGTTGGAATTTATGATTTACCTAGTTTAATAATGATATTCGTTTTGACAGCCATCATGAATCTAACTGGTTTAATTATGGAGATTCATAATCAAACAACGAAAAAAACAAATTGGTTGAGTTTCTGGGTGGGTTCTATTGCTGGAATTATCCCTTGGGTCGTAATCGCTTTCTATATGTGGCTAGCTTCAGATAACGGCAGTAAAGCTCCGACCTTTGTATATTGGATATTTGTTTCAATATTTATCTTCTTTAACTGTTTTGCAGTCAATATGGTCTTGCAATACAAAAAAATTGGCAAATGGAAAAATTATCTATACGGTGAATTTATGTACATAGTCCTCAGCTTGGTCGCAAAATCGCTTCTAGCTTGGCAAGTATTCGCTGGTACTTTGAGGCCATAATTTAACTAGAATAATTTTTAATAGATGGGCACTTATCAATGTCCATCTATTTTTTATTTAACTTTAAATCATGTTATAATATATATGTAATATTAAAGTCGATAAAGGAGGAATTAGTGTATAGCATTAGAACCGTCCAAAAAGACATAAACATAATATTATTTCACAAAAACAGACTACGAAAAAATATTAAACACTAACTTTATTATAATATTGACAAAAAAACCAAAACCCATCATAATTTAATTGTTTTAAGTAATAATATGAAAGGGAAAATAGATGCGTAAAAAATTATTAATACTAGCATCAATGGTGATGGTTATAGCTAGTTCAACTGGGTTACTTGGTGCACAAAAAGCATATGCAACTTCAACAAAAATAAGGCTTTGCCATGCAACAAGTTCTGGTTCAAATCCATATACAGAAGTAGAAGTTGACGATGATTCGATATATAAAAATGGTGGTCACGGGACACATCATAGTAATCGAGATATAATACCACCATTTACCGAACCTGCTTATTGGTCTCATCGGGAATATCATCCAGCTATATCTCATGCTGGTTTGAATTGGGATGCTCAAGGTCAAAAAATTTGGAACAATGGCTGTAATGTACCAGTTGAACCAAGCGAAGTTACTTTCGTTGACATAGCATGTAACAAAGAAGGTTCTTATATTATCCCAAGATCAGACCATTTTGATTATTACAAAGATGGCCACAAAATATTTAGTGGTACATACAAGGTATATCATCCAACAACTATAACTATTAAGGCTCATGCTGATAATGGTTACTTTATTGATGGTACAAAAGAATGGTCTCATACTTTCACTGCTCCAGATTGTTCTATTGTGGCTACTCAAGTAGTATTTAATGGTCCTACTTGTGATAGTGAAGAAACTCGAAGTAGTTTTTCTTATACAATACCGTCATTAGCTCATGTGAAATACTTCATAGGTGAAACAGAGCAAGTTGCTGGTAATTTTTCAGCAAATATCGGAACTAGCATCACTGTCAAGGCTATTGCTGATCGAGGTTATAGCATTGAAGGTGTATCAGAATGGATATCTCCAGAATTTTCAGAATTGACTGAAGAAGATTGTACGCTAGGCGCACAAGACGTTACTCCTGTTGCTCCAACCTTCACTCCATCAACCTGTGATTTGCTTGGATATTACACAATACCAACCACAGAAGGCATAAAATACTATGTTGACGGTAAGGTCATTAGTGCTGATAAGTATACGGTTGCTAATGGAAAGTCCGTTACAATAAATGCTATCGCTGACGAAGGTTATTCGATAAAAGATGGTGCAACTAACCAATGGTCATACACTTTTAATGCTCCAACAAACTGTGGCAACGGAAGTGGTAGTGTCTTGGGTGCTACAACTTTAGCTAATACTGACGGTGATCCAAAAATTGCAGTATTTACTATCGCCACAGCAACAGTTGCTTTAATAACTGTCCTTGGATCAGCTATTAGAAATTTGATTTTCCGACAATTCTAGTTAAAATAAATACAAAATGATAAAAAATAAAAACATTATGACAAGGATACCACTCTTTATAAGGGTGGTATCTTTGTATATAATCGTCTGCATCTTTGTTTTATTAGGTCTGCAAGTTCAATCAACGATAAATCGTCAATATGAATTCAGTTATTCTCCAAATGATGTAACCTACAGGCAAAAACAAATAAACTATGGAGATATCGTTTCAAAAACGATAATCGATGGAGAACCTCAGACTTTTATTATGGAAAGATTAGGAATAAACTTACCTATTGAATACGGATATTATGATTCAAATACTAATAGTTGGACTGTATCTGATGATGCAATATATTTTGGTTACGGAACTGCTTTGCCTAATAATCAAAAAGGAAATACATTTTTATATGGTCACAATCGCGATTCTGTTATAGCTAAATTGAAAGATTTAGTAGTTGGCGATGAAATAATAATTGTAACTAAAAATGGACATTCTTTTAAATATTATTATGTGAATGATGAGTACGTGAAGCCAAACTATATCGGTGTGCTACACGATAATCCAGAGACGCCGAGATTGACGATAATGACATGTGATGGGATTTGGAGTTTGACACGTAGACTAATGTATTTTGAATTAAAGGAAGTAATATGATTATTCAAATAGTATTAATTACGTTATTAACTTTATTTATAATATCTGAAATAATTTTTGATTTCATAGAGATACGTCGAACAAGAAAAATACAAAATAAATCATTACTTGTTGAAAAAAATAAATTAGAAAAATCTTTCGGTATTGTTGTCGAATTGGGTAAATCCTATCAATCCATGATATTTTTTTTAGATCATATAAATAGTTTTGACTATAAAAAAAGTAAAGTTTTAATTATAGCCAATAAGAATACAAATCAGAACACGGTACATAAAATATATGAATACATTAATAAAAATAAATCAAAAAATATAAAAATTATTTATAGAAAAAGAACAAATAATATTGTTAGTATTATAAGAAATAATCTATTCAGTAAATATGTAATCTTTTTAAGAGAAAGTGATAGATTATCAAAAAACTTTTTTAATAAATTTTCAATTGGATTGCTTGATGATAATAACACAGGTTTTATTTATCCGTTGCATCAAATATATTTATCAAATAATCTTACCTGTTTATTTCAATCTCACTTCAATTTATTAAGCCAACTATATCATCGAATATTTGGGATTATTACAACCCTACTACCATTAAGAACCGGTATAATTTATGATAGAAAATCTATCGTGGATAATCTTTATAACCATAATATTGTAAAAGTATATTTAAATTATCATATTTATATTTCAAGAAAATCGAAATTTGATAATTTTTATGATTACATAAATTATGAAATAGATAAGTCAATATTATTTCTAAGAAGTAAGATAGGAATTATTGTTCTGATATTATCTATAGTTGTAATGATTAGTTTGGTGGCAATAGTAAAGTATGAAGATTTACTGATTATTATTATCGCAATATTCAGCTTATATACTTTATGTAGTTTATTTATACAAATGCGTACAAAAGGCTATTCAATTATCGATAATATAAATTTATTTCTGATTACGCCGATAGGTTTGATTTTTAAAATTTTAATCTATATTTTCGGATTAATAAAATTGATATTATTATCTTTATATTCAAATTCTGATATAAGATTATCTGACAAGGACGTTAATTAGGAGCAATAATACGATCCCCGCAAGTACGATATATTCAACCAGAGTATCGTGAGTTAGTCTGTTTCTTTTTGTGTGAATAATACCGTTACCAGTCACATAAAATAACAGAAAAATTGTTACTGCTAGTAAAGAAACATCACGCACAAAAATAATCACAATCACTAAAGCCACTGAAATCAGAATGTTATAAATTGTGTGTATCCTAAGAGTTTTATGGTGTTCTTTTTTCATAATACAACCCCTACTCCATTAGCAAGCGTAATAATGATGGTTACAGCGAGTATTGAGCCTTGGCCTAATGGATGAGCTCTTAGCCAAATATGTTTAGCACCACGTTTATGCTCTCGCCAAATTATAGTGTGATTCATTACAAAAAGTAAAACCATAGTACTTGTGAGCAGTAGAGAAGCTTTTTGACCCCAGTTTAATGAAATATAATGATCTATCGGTACAGATATGACCGCACCTAAAACGGCTGTAGTAGAACTTTTCAATGGCGTTTTTTCGATTACTTTTGGTTGAACCTCAGTCTTGGTGATATTCGTACTAGTTATTTCTGCTTTTGGATATTCTTGACTATTTTCATTAGCGATTGGATCACTTTGGGTCTGAGATAATGGTGTACTTTGTTTCACGGAGTTAGGGGTTGTTGATTGAGTTGCATTCTCGGTTGGATTCTGCTGACTTACTATTACGGGTGATTCCTCAACTGGATTGGTCTCAGCTGTTGCCACTACTTGCTCGACTGGGTTTCCATACATCGCTACCACTAATGTCGTTTCAGTACCAAGAAGTGTGCCGTTCACGACCGCATAGCCAATGTCTTTATAATTAGCATTTAATACGTTAGCTCTATGGCTAGGACTACTTAACCATCCGTTTATTACGCCTGAAGACGTATTAAAATCTTTGGCAAGATTTTCACCTGCTGAATTATAATCATATCCTGCTCCAATGATAAATGACCAAGGTTGTGTGCCGTCTGGTGCGACATGAGCCCAATAGTTGTCAGTAAACATGTCATTTGCTTTTGCTAAGGATGCATTATTCAATTGATAATTTAAATTTAATGAAGGTAGTCCGTTGTTTATTCTTTCTTGGTTACTAATAGCTAATAAATCATTAACGTTAATATTCGTTGCGTATCCAAGAATTTGGGCTTTTCCAGTTGCAATAATATTATAAACGGGAGTGATAGCTATAAAAATTGCTAAAAATACAAATAACCCAGAAGGTCTTAACGCTACGGGATGAAATTTGTTAGTTTTATTTGGCAAGAGCCAATGTTTTAATCTCATTGTTTGTTTTATTAATGGTTAATTACTTTATAAGTATATCAATTATTATTTGTCAAGTAAAGATTGATAGCTTTTATGATATTTTTGATTTTTAATTACGCTAATGCTAAACTCTTACTATGAAAAAACGTATCTTTGGCTTATTGCATGTTCCAAAAATACGTACAAACAATCTCTTTGAAATAGAATTAAATCAGTTAGCCTTTACAATCGTTGAATTACTTATAGTCATTACTACTGTAGGTATCTTATCGGTAATTATATTTATTTCTTATAATGGAGTGACTGAAAAAGCAAAGTATGCCATTTTACAATCTGATTTAGTAAACGCATCAAAGCAAATAGAAATATATCAAACAGAAAATGGGAATTATCCGCTAAATGTGAGTGACTGTCCTATACCCTCTTCTGGCAATATGTGTTTAAAAACAAGTTCAGGTAATAGTATCACTACCATTATTACAGATAATAATATAAGTCAGCCATCCTATTGCCTTAATATTAAAAAAGATAATAGTAGGTATTATATAGAAAATAATGGTTCTCCCAAACTTGGTAGCTGTATTGGTGTAAGTGATGGCATATTAGCCTATTATCCTTTTGATATTGATGACAGAGATTATAGTGGCAACAGTCGAAATGGTTCGGTTGTTGGTGCTCCTCAAACTTCAGGAAAATACAACAAAGCTTACAGTTTTAATAATTCGACTACCTATATCAATTTACCTAGCAATTTAGGCTATACAAACGCTGTATCTGTCTTTGTGTGGTTTAAATCGTTAGGCACACCAGGAGATAGCTATCATATTGTTTTTGGTGGTTCAGAATTAGAATTAAGCATACCTACTAGTGGTTCAATTAGAACAGGCATATACACTAATGCAAGATTTGTTTCTAACCACGGTTCTGGTTTAGTCGATGGCAATTGGCATTTTGTCGGTTTTACGTTCGACGGAACAACAAAAGTTAGCTATATAGACGGTATTAACGTCGGACAACTAGTAGTGACTGGAATACTCACTAGTAATGTAATAAATAGAAGAATTGGAGTTTTTGGTAGTTCTACGAACTATTATGCTAACGGAATTATTGATGATGTTCGTATATATAATCGGGCTTTAACTGTGGAAGAAGTAAATATTTTATATAATCTATAATAGTTTTGAAGTAATTTTCACATAGATTTTATGATTGACTGTTCATATAATGACTAATGTATAATTAATTTAGCTATGTAGGTACTGGGCAACCTTTCTACTTACAGGCTTATATATAGCCACCATTTATGTCGTCAAGCTAAATATCTAGCCAATGATTGACACACGTAATTTATAGTTCAAGATTAAACGGAAAAATGATTCGAACGGTATTATTTTTCTTGTATCTTTAGCTTACCCACCAGTCCGTTCGCTGACTAATAAAAAAGCCAGTATTGTATATTTTTGGCTTTTAAAAAACAACAAGTTAATAGGGGGGTAAATATCATGAACAAAATTGAAATTAATGAAAAAGTGTCCGTAACATCATTGGGCTTTCGAAAAAATTTAGAAATATATCCGCGCAGAATTGAATTCAGAGGCAATACATACTATTTTTTGGACGCAGGATTAAGATGTTTGGTTCGACAAGGAGAAAAAATAGCCGAAGTATTTACCATGTCTGATGGTATTTCTAGATACCACCTAAGAAGCGAAAATAATGGGGTTAATTGGACGTTATTGAGTATTGCTTCTTAGGATATGTTTACTAATTTTAGTCTATAAATTTTACTGTCATTTCCCCATTTGATGATGTCTTTGACTGTTCTTCCTACTAAACTTTTTCCTAAAGGACTTCTAATAGAAATTCTTCCGTCACTTGGATTAGCCTCGACGCTATCGACTATTTTGAAGCGAATCAACTGTCCGTGCATATCTATTAAATCAACTACTGATCCGATAGCTACTCTTATTCTTTCCCTTCTTGTCGGTAATAATTTTGCATTTAATAGTATGAATTTTTTATCATTCAATTCAGCTTCGATACTTTCCAATGTAGATATTTTCTCAATCCTATCGAGCCTCTCTTCGCGACCAAAAGTCTTTTCTAAATCTCGTAACTCATCAAAAGCTTTTCGTCTATCATTTTCTAGTTGAATGATAGCTTTTTTTAATTCTTTTATGCCTTTTTTGGTAAGTAATATTTTTCGGTCGGTGATGGTAGTATTCATTTTCACTCCCTCCTTGACTTAATTTATTGCATCTATATTGTCTCACATCATTCTTAAGCAAAGCTTAATATGATTATAGAAATGTTGTAATTTTATTTAAGACAAATCAATATTTTTTTTGACGCTTCGTCAACGGTATTAAAAATGAGAACGTTGTTTCAATATCAGGGTTACTACTGGCGAATAGTCTTCCTTTATGAAGTTCAATTATATTTTTAGCCAAAGCTAAACCAAGACCATATCCTTTACGATCTCCGCTTGTCCTAGAAGAATCGGAGCGATAGAACCTATCAAATATGTAGGGTAGTTTATTATGCTCTATACCTTTACCGGTGTTAGTGATTTCAAATTTTGCATAATCATCAAATTTAGAGAAATTCACGGTAATTTCTGAGTTTTCAGGACTGTATTGAATAGCATTTTCAACTAATACTTTTATTAAATCAGTTATTGCAAGATCGTTGCCGTGTACTATCAATCTTCTTGAACCTTTTACGGTAATTTTTCTAGAAGATTTACGAAAATCTTTAATTACTCCATCAAATAATTTATTAAGATTTACGGCTCCAAATTTTAGTTTATTGTGCTCAAGATGAGATATACTTAAAAGCATTTCTGATAATTTTGACAGTCTGTCAACTTCTTCAAGGTTACTCAATAACACCTTCTTTAAGTCCGATGTAGTTGATTTATCATCTCTGAGGGCAACTTCGATTTCTGTTTTCATTGTCGCTAACGGTGTACGTAGTTCATGACTAGCATCACTAGTAAATCTTGACTGTGCTTCATGTGCCTTTTTTATCGGATTTAAATTATGTTTTGCTAATAAATAGCTACCTAAACCTCCAAGCACTAACACTACTATGTTTACATATAATAATTCAGTAGAAAGTGCTGATAACGAATTTTTTATCTCTATCTCTCTTAGCCTGTTGTTCTTGTTTGTGTCTGACGAATTATTAATATAAAATTGTGATTCTTGAATATTTGTTTGGAAACTTTCAAGTCTAGCAGGAATTTGGTTTGACTCAATTTGATATATACAAATGCTAAATATCAAGCTTAGCATCATTAATATTAATAAATACCAACCAGTTAAACGAAGGGTTACTGACTTGAACATTTTCAGTTCCTTATTTTACGTCTAATTTGTATCCAAAGCCTCGAACAGTATGTAATAAAGGTCTGTCAAAAGGATCGTCAATTTTTTGGCGAAGATATTTCATGTATACTTCTACGGTATTAGGTAAGACATCAGCACTATAGTCCCAGACATGACTGATTATTGATTCCTTGCTGTGTGGCCTACCCTGATTTCGGAGCAAAAACTCTAAAAGAGCGAATTCTTTACCAGTTAGGCTTATTATCTTATCAGCTCTTTTTACTTCATAAGTAACCGTATTCATTGATAAATCATCAATCGTTAAAACAGTTTGATGGGTTTCGTTAGGCCTACGTAATAATGCTCGTATTCGAGCTAGTAGTTCTTCAAGAGCAAATGGTTTTACTAAATAGTCATCTGCTCCAGCATCAAGTCCTGTAGTCCTGTCGTTTACAGTGCCCTTTGCGGTTAATAATAATACTGGGGTATGAATTTTTGCTTCACGCATAGCTTTTACGACACCCAAACCGTCATATTCGCCAGGTATCATTCTGTCTATGATTGCTAAATCGTATGGTTCGGTGGTGGCCATAGCGAAGCCGTCGTCCCCATCATATGATACGTCAACTGCGTAATTTTCTTGTTGTAATGCCTTTTTGAGGGCTTGTGCTATTTTGTGTTCATCCTCTATTATTAAGATTCTCATAAACATTATTATACACTAAATCGTGCTTAATAAACAATTAAATTTCATATAAATTTAATTTATTATGTAATTTATAGCTATTCATAATATAATAACTAGTAGAAAATAGATAAAATATGAAATAGTAAATTAGTGTATAATACTGCTTATGAACGTACGAATTGATATAGACACGAAAACATTTGTTAGATTTTGGCTAGTAGTAATTGGTTTTGTTCTGTTAGCGATTTTAATTTATAGTGCAAGGACTGCTCTGATTATTGTGGGAATATCATTCTTTTTAGCAATAGCACTTAATATGCCGGTTAACAAAATTTTAAAAATATTACCAAGCCGAAGTCGTTCACTTAGCACCGCTATTTCTTATTTAGCTGTATTATCCGTAATAGCTACCATTATCTTTTTAGTCATACCTCCAATACTAGAACAAATGGTCAGATTTACTGATAATCTTCCAAGTTTAATTGATTCTGCGAGTAAGCAATACGTTGGGGCAAACGAATTTATTACCAAACATAATCTTCAACCAGAAGTAGATAAAATTATTGAATCCGTAAAAAATGGAACGACGCAATTTGCGTCGACCGCTGGTTCGCTACTTATTACAGGGATAAGTTCAATAGTCTTTGTAGTAGTGACTACAATCCTTGTATTAGTAATTACGTTTTTAATGCTTGTAGAGGGTCCAATTTGGCTAGATAGATTCTGGTCTTTGTATGCAGATAAAGAACGTATGCATTATCACCGTTCAATCGTAGAAAAAATGTATAAAGTTGTTACTAATTATGTAATCGGACAACTATCAGTTGCTGCTATTGCCGGTGCTGTGGCTGGATTAGCAATTTTTATAATGAGCTTCATGTTTAATATTCCTTATAACTTATCGATTCCGACAGCTACTATCGTATTTGTTATGTCATTGATACCTATGTTTGGTGCGATGATTGGCGCAACAACAGTAAGCGTCATACTGGCATTAAATGATTTTAGTGCAGCTATCGTATTCTTAGTGTTCTTTATTATTTATCAACAACTTGAAGGAAACTATATATCTCCAAAGATTCAATCAAAAAGAATGGAATTATCAGCACTAGTTATATTAGTTGCAGTCACTTTTGGAATATATATGTTTGGATTTTTGGGTGGTTTAATATCTATTCCAGTTGCTGGATGTATTGGTGTCTTAGCTGAAGTGTATTTTTCAAAACAGAATAAAAAGCTGGAAAAACAAAAAAAACCTGCCAAGAGTTTTCTGGATAAAATTTCATTAAAAAGCAATAACTTAAATTAACTATTAAGCATATTCCCATATACTATCATTGTTTGTATCTCTGACTATTATTCCTTGTTTTTTTAATCTATCTCGCAGTGCATCAGATTTAAACCAATCCTCTTCTTTTCTAGCTTGTTTTCGTTCAAGAATTATACTTTTTTGTTCGTCGGAAATATCGGGTGTATTGTCTATTAATTTTAAACCTAATACTTCATCAATTGTTTCTAGAAGCTGGATGAAAGCTGGCCTATGAATTTTATTTAGTGATTTACTAAGAACATCTGAAAAAGCATCATCGACAATTCTTAGAGCTTCTGGTGTAGCAAGATCGTTATTTACAGCTTCGATAATAGCTTGAGAAAATGCATATACTAACGTTGTTTTCTCACTATGAATTTTTTCTTTATCACTTTTAGTAGTGTTATTAATTTGATGACGTATTGTAGCAACATTGTACCAATTTTTTAGACGATTTTTAGCAGCCGTTAAGCCTTCAAATGTAAAGTTACCCTCATTACGATAATGACCTTGCAGAACGAACATTCGGAAATCCAGAGGTGAATATCCTTTATCTTTTAAGTCTTGAAGAGTATATCCATTATTTAGTGACTTACTAATTTTAGTACCGTTTGATTTTAAATGATTACAATGTAGCCAATAATTTGATAATTTTACACCGTTAGCAGATTCAGATTGGGCTATCTCGTTGGTGTGATGTATTGGGATATGGTCTATTCCACCAGTGTGAATGTCAATTGTATTACCAAGTAGCGACGTGGCTATTGATGAGCATTCTAAATGCCATCCAGGAAAACCCATAATTTGTCGATTAGAGTTATTTTCATCTTTAAGATCCCATACACCAGCATCTAAAAGATCATAGGGTGTTTCCCATTCCATATCTCTTTTTTCACCTTTTGGAGTAAATTTCCAAAGAGCAAAATCACTAGGATGTTTTTTTTCAATATTATATTCAACTCTTGCACCAGCTTTTAAAGAGTTTAAATCAAGATGTGCAAAATTAGCATAACTAGAAAACCTTGAAGTGTCGAAATATATTCCATCGTTAATTTGATAAGTATAACCTTTTTCTTTTAATGTTCTTACTAAATTAAGCTGTTCATTTATATAATCTGTTGCTTTGGCGATAACTTGTGGTCTTATTAAATTTAAACTGTCGAAACCTTTCAAAAAATCGTCAGTGTAAAATTCTGCGATTTCCCAAGCACTTTTTCCTTCTCGTTTGGCACCTTTTTCAAGTTTATCTTCACCTTCGTCGGCATCACTAACTAGGTGACCAACATCAGTAATATTTAGTACTCTTTTTACTTCGAAATTATTTACAAGTAATGTTCTTACTAAAATATCCCAGTATATATATGCAGACCAATTGCCAATATGTTGATAGTTATATACTGTTGGCCCACAAGTATATATACTTGCTTGGCCTTCTTTTATTGGTACAAACACTTCATCTAGATTATTGACGGTGTTATGTAATTTAATTGTCATTTTGATATTTCTTTCAAAGCTTTATCAACTGCTGATAATATTTCTGGAATAATTGTATCAATTGATTCATAAACGCGAAAGCCAGATGCAAATTCATGTCCACCACCTCCAAAATAGCCCGCTACTAATCCTGCTATAGGTGAATTACTTCGCAATTTACCAGTGAGTTTACCGTCGGGGTATGTTTTGATAGCAATACCTATTTCAACACCTTCAACGAAACGCATTTCTTCTAATACTAAAGCACTTGGATTATATTTATCGCTATATTTTTGAATATCTTCCCAAGGAATATGTACTAAAGCAATTTTTCCGTCAAGATAATATTCTATTCTTTCAATTAATTCGCCTTTATATTTCAATATTTCTGCAGATTTTTTCATATACTCATGGCGACGTCCTTCTATTAGATAAGGACTAGCACCCAGTTTAACTAAGTCGCTAGAAATTTCGAAAGTATCAGATGTTACGTTTTGGGTAATGAATCCCAAACTGTCACTCATAATCGCAATTAAAATATTTTCTGAAGCTTGGGTATTTATACTCCAATTAGATTTTTTCGATAAACGATAGATTATTTCGCCTGTCGCAACCGCATTTTCAACTAGTTCAACACATTCAAAGCCTAGGCTGGATTTACTATCATGATGGTCGATTACAATTACAGGATGAGTTTTAATAAAATGACGCACCCCAGGATAATCAAGAGTTTTTGATAACAAAATTTCCGCTGTCGTATCAACGATTATTGCTAAGTCACAAGACGTGTCGAAATTATTTGAAATTCTATCCCAACCCTTTATATAATTTAGATATTTTGGGATTTCAATCGGACAATGTAATGCCACCTCTTTTCCCAAGTCTCCGAGTATTTCTTCTAATGCTAAAGTACTACCAAGTGAATCCCCGTCAGGATTTTCTGCTTGGATTATAATTATTTTTCTTGATTCTTCAACGATTTTTTTTATTTTTTCGTACACTAGAATATCCTCCTGCCCTCAAGAGCATGTGTTAGTGTTATTTGCCCAGCGTATTCTAAATCTACGCCTACAGGAATCCCACGAGCCAATCTAGTGATTTTTATTTCAATTCCAGAATCTTTTATATATTTATGAAGGAATAAGGCTGTCGATTCACCTTCGACACTTGCATTAGTTGCGATAATTACTTCCTGTACGTTATCTTTGGTTAGTCTCTCAATTAGTTCAGGTATATGTAATTTTTCTGGTCCGACTCCATCTATCGGGCTGATAGCTCCGCCGAGTACATGATACGTTCCGTTATATTGGCCTGTTCTTTCTAGAGCTATGATATCTAGTGGTTCTTCGACAACGGCAACTAAAGTCCTATCGCGTTTTGGATCGTCATATAGTGAAGAAACTGATTCTTTTGTATCAATAAGTGCAAAAGTGACTGGACAATTTTTAACATTTTCATGAAGCTTATTAATAGTTTCTGCTAATTTTTTACTAGTATTTTTATCCGCCTTAAGCAAATAATACGCATATCTTTCTGCGGTACGTTCTCCAACTCCGGGAAGTCTTCCGAGTTCATTTATAATATCAACAAGTGCTGACGGAAGTAATTGAGTCAAGTTTCTCTCCTTACAAACCTAGGTTGCCTAGACCGCCCATTAGTGGTTTCATCTTTTGTGCAGCAATTTCTTGTGCTTTACTAAAACCATCACGGATTGCTATTTCCAACCAATGTTCAAGTTGTTCGATATCATCTAAATCAACTTGATCGGGATCAATTTTAATTTTTTTAACTTTTAATTCGCCAGTTACTTGAACGACGACTGCTCCATCGCCAGCTTCTACTTCTACAATTTCTTTTTTTAATTCATTCTGTGCTTTTCTTAAATTATTCAACATTTTTACTTGATCAAATGCCATACTTAATACTCCTTAGTCTGATTTTCTATAATAACAAGTATACTTTAATTTTGTATCTTTTTATACAGGTAAAATCTATCGGCATCATTTGTAGCTGATGTGGTTATGATTCGCTTTATTTCGTAACCAGAAAATTTAGTATTTGCCTTATTACTTGCCAGAAATTCATCACCATCAGGCTTTTGTATTATTTTTATTTCAGATTTATATTTTGCATATATTTGATAAAAAAGCAATTCTTCATTTGATATTAGTAAATATTTTGTGTCATCTGGTATTAATTTTAAATCTTTTGAAAAATTCGATGTAATATTTGGGTCATATCTATAACCTTGGACGTATCTATCAGCACCAGAAAATACAAGAACTGATATCAATACCGTCAATGGTATAAGACCGCCAACCCTTGCGTAGGGATTTTTTGGAAATAATCCGTACCAGTAGCTAGACAAATAGCTAATACCTGATGCCAGAAGCATTACAAGTGGTAAATATGTGATGCTTGTAAAATTAGGATTCAATACCACCACTGGTATTAATAGCACAGACCAAAATGCCATGATATAACTTTTTGCTGTTTCAATTGTTTTTGTAATATTATACATACCTATCGCGATAATGAGCATAGAACCAAGCTCAAAAAAAGGCGTCATTAGTGTTGTGCTGTAGGGGTTTGAGAATCCAAGATACTGTATGCCTAATAATTTTAAGTTTGCAAAGATATCTGGCCATTGGCTTGGAATTCCTAATAGAGTCATTATCAAAGAAGGTTTCATAATGATATTTATTAATAACGGAGTAATCGTTATAAATAAAAATATCAATCCAAGTATAAGTTTTGGTCTTGATAATTGCCTAAGCAAGAAGCGTAAGTGAGGATGAAATAGAGTTGCTCCAATAACAGCAACTAATATATATACACTCAACGGAGTATAAAGACTTAGACCTATAGCTGAAAAAAGAATTGCAGAAAATAAATACTTGTATTTAGGCTGAAATGGTAAATGGCTTGCAATAAAAATTATACTGATTGGCCAGAATAGATATAAAATATCAGGTGTTCCGTTTTGAGCAATGAATAAAAACTGACCAGTAGTGATAGCAATTAGTGATGTTAAGATTGCAACTCTTGGTTTAAACCATCTACCTAGTACTGCAAACAGACCTATAGTCGACAATAGTGCGAGTATTATCGAAGGTAATTTTATGCTTAATATTGAAAATCCAAATAGCGTAATGCTAATCTTTTGTAATAAATGAAAAGGTAAATTGATTATATCAAAAGATAACATGTTAAATCGGTTTATAGAATCACTTTTTATAACAGATTGAATTTCTTGGTCAGATAATCCGCCTGGAAGATAAAGGCTAACAAAAAATAATGTAGTAATTAAACCGATAATAAATATTGCGTATCCAATATAATATCTAAAACTATATAAATAAGATTCAGTAATTTCGAATTTAAACATATTTATCTATGATTATATCATGTAGTTTTAATCGCCGTGCTTACGGTCTAATGACATGAAACGTAATCTTTCTGGATGGAAGTATAATTCAATTTTTCCTGTCGGTCCATTTCTGTGTTTTGCTATAAAGAGATCCGTTATGTTTTCTCTTTCCGTTTCCGGGTTGTAATATGCTTCACGATAAATGAACATTACTATGTCTGCATCTTGTTCAATAGATCCTGACTCTCTTAGATCTGCTAATTGAGGTATCTGTGGACTTCTTGATTCGACTGAACGCGATAATTGACTTAAAGCTATTACTGGCACGTTTAGTTCACGAGCTATAAGCTTTAAACCGCGAGATATTTCACTTACTTCTTGTACGCGATTGCCATTATCTCGACCATTTCCTTGCATAAGCTGTAAATAGTCAATAATAATTAATCCTAGATTATGGTCATGCATAGCTCGTCTGGCTTTCGTTCTCATTTCAAGTACGGACATTCCTGGAGTATCGTCTATATAAATTGGAGCTTCGGACAACTCTCCCATTGCTTCAGATAATTTACTGAAATCATCATCGGATAGATTGCCTGTCCTAATATTCCAAGCATCAACACCTGAGGCATCTGCTAACATACGATCGACTAATTGTTCCTTACTCATTTCTAAGCTAAAGAATAATACCGATTCCTTTGCTATTGTGGCGATATTGTAAGCAAGATTTGTCACTAGAGTCGTTTTTCCCATAGCCGGTCTAGCTGCTAATACGATTAAATCACTTCTTTGAAGACCTGCGGTCATATTATCTAAATCTCGATAACCAGTTTTAACACCACGAATGTCACCCTTGTTTCGATGTAGCTCCTCTATTCTTTCAAAACTTTCGTCCAATATACTTTCTATACTTACAATATCTTGTTTAAGTGTTTGGTCACTAACAGAAAATAATTCTGCTTCAGCTTTTCCTATTAACTCATCGGTTGAAGAATCTTCATCATAACTCATCTCCGATATTTCGCTACTAGCTTTTATTAACCTCCTTCTAATAGCTTTTTGAGCGATTATTTCTGCATATGCTTCGGCATGTGCTGAAGTCGGAACGTAATTTGTTAATTCAGTAAGGTATGTTGAACCACCAACAATGTCGAGTTCTTTTTTTCGCTTTAATTCATCAGTCAAGGTTAATAAATCAACTGGTTTATGCTTTTCATATAAACGCATTATTGCAGAATAAATTATAGAATGTTTTTTTTCGTAAAAGTCTTTTTCTGTGACGTGCTCAGTAATATCTGCTAAAGTTTCTTCATCAATTAAAACAGCACCTAATAAACTTTTTTCGGCGTCTAAATTTTGTGGTGGTATTTTCCCGACAGTAACTTGTTTATCAGACATTTAATTATATCTCCTCTATGGCCACTTCTTCTCCTCCACCCATAATAACAGCAATTGCTGCAGCTTGACTATCCTTTAATGGTGCAGATGTTGGAATCGTACAGATTTCAATATCATTAAATCCCATTTTATTTATATAATTATTTAAAGCAGATTTGTATTTTATATCATCTAATTTCTTTTTATAAAATTTATTACCAGCATAAATAGTAAGTGATTTATTATTTAATTCATAATTACATTTTGATAGCACACTATAAAGTGCTACGTTTTCTTTCGTATTTTCAATAAATTTTTTCCAGTTAAATATTTTACTTATAGGATTATCGTCTAACTGGCTACTTCTAATTGTTGAGACTTGTTCTTGAAGTTCAACTACCGACGCACTAATTTCATGAACAGGAGTTGATAATGCAATTGTCTTATTTGGATGCTTACTAATCGAAGCTATTCCTAAAACGCTTAGTAATTTTAATTGAGGCTGTGGGCTTTTTTCTATTTCTATCAAAGAATCTAATAATGGAAGAAGTCGTGGTTTTTCTGAAATCATGCCAATAATTTTGTCAGTCAATTGTTTTGCAATAATTTGGCTACTTATTCCTTGTTTGTATGTAGTTTCCAATATATTTACAACAGAATTGATGTCCTTATTTTCTACTGCAGAAATAATATTATCGATTATTTCATCTGAAGCTAAACCTATAACGTTTTCTATAAGTTCACTGGAAATTTCCTTGACATCATTAGTGTTAATTAATCCAGAAAGTTGGTCTAACAGGCTAATACTATCACGAAAACTACCCTCACTATGTTTAGCAATCAATTTTAGGGCATCTTTAGTAATTTTTATTTCTTCTTCTTTAGCAATCTTAGCTAAATGTTTTACAGCGTCTTCTACACTTATTGGCCTAAAACTAAATCTTTGAGTACGACTAACTATAGTAGCAGGTAATTTTTCAATGTTCGTGGTGGCAAGTATGAATACGATATGTTCAGGAGGCTCTTCAAGAGTTTTCAATAATGCATTGAACGCTGATTTAGATAACATATGTACTTCATCGATAATATATACTTTTTTATTTAATATAACTGGAGCAATTTGAGCTTTTTCTCTTAAATCTCGAATATCTTCCACGCTGTTATTACTGGCGGCATCAATTTCAATTATGTCGAGATTCGTAATTTCTTCGTCATAATCTATCATGTTTATTTCGTGAGCTAAAATTCTTGCCACAGAAGTTTTTCCTACGCCACGAGGACCTGTTAATAAATAAGCATGAGACATTTTTCCCATTTTAATAGAATTAGACAATATATCAGTTATATGTTTTTGTCCGATAACATCATCAAACTTCTTACTGCGATATTTACGATACAATGCTTTTGACATTGCTAACACTCCCCCTCTATCTAAGTATGATTATACGCAATAACTAATTAGATTATTGACGTATTTTTTACTCTTTTTTGTTTTCACCTCTAGTGATAGCTTAATTATAATGCTTTTGATTATTAATGCAATATTATATCCTGCAAATATATGGGATAGTTTGAATAATACAATTTATTTTTTACAAAGATGCTTCTACTGCGGCCCAAGTGGCATTAGGATTATCAGCTGGAACAATTATTGTAACTTGGTCACCTTCGTTAATCTTAAAATATGTTACGCTTGCTAAAAGAATACGATATTCATGTCCGTTTGCTTCAACATAATATGCACCATCATGCTGGACAAGAGTTCCGATTATTTGTTTTCTTTCTATAGGACCAATTTGCTTGTATATAAAGCTACCATCATCAGTAATCGTCAATTTTAAAATATCGCCCTCTATAAGTTTTGATTTACTGGCATAGTTCGTGGGTACTGGATATTCTTTTCCATCTGGGCCAATCATTTTTTGGCCATCAAAAATACCTTCAATTACTTTTCCCTTAACGTCATCAATATTACTCGATCTTGGCGTTATAGCTACGCCACCTTCTCCGGTAATACTAATTAATAATTCTTTAGCAGCAGCAAGGTTTGTTTCGGCCTCTTGTATTAAACTATGGAGGCGTTTTATTTGTTTCTCTGGTAATTCAGACATAGTTTCTCGCAGTTTCCTTTGTCTATTTTTGCGGTGATATTATCTTATATATATCAACGAATCGTAAAAATGTCAACAATTACTAGTTTTTTCCACAGCAATTTATGATTGAAATCAATAAATGTTGTAGATTTTAAACATAAATACATACAGCCTCGAATATCGAGGCTGTATGTTAGAAATTCAATCGGAATTTATTAATTTTTTTATACTAATTCTACTGTTGCACCAGCTTCTTCAAGCATTTTCTTTGCCTTTTCGGCATCTTCTTTGTTAGCTTTTTCTTTAACGGTTCCAGGTGCACTGTCTACGATTGCTTTTGCTTCACCAAGACCCAAGCCGGTGATTTCTTTAACAGCTTTGATTACAGCAACTTTTTGACCACCAGCATCTTTAAGATTGATAGTGTATTCTGATTTTGTCTCTTCAGCTGGAGCTACTTCGCTAGCACCTGCAGAGGTAGCAACTGCTACTGCAGGAGCTGCAGCACTTACTCCCCATTCGTTTTCTAGATATTTTACTACTTGGCTCAATTCAAGAGCAGATAATTTATTGAGTTCATCAACAATTTTATTTTGAGTAGCTGTAAGCTTAATTTCGTTTTCAGCCATGATTACATTCTCCTTTTATTAATAGTTTGTATGTGGTAAGTGCCATGTGGTAATAATTTGCTGTGGTATTTTCACAAACTATTATTTATTAACTGCCACCTACCTATTATTATGGTTACAAAATTATATTGATTTGGCACGTTGAGATAATACTTGCGTAAAGCCACGTTGTGCACCGTTTGCTACTCCCAAGAAACTTGACAGAGGAGCTGAAAGTACACTGACAAACTGTCCTCGTAATTGTTCTTTTGTTGGTAGTTCAGCTAATGCAGTGACAGTTGGAGTATCCAGAGATAAACCTGAGTCATCGAAACCGACGACTAATTTCATTTGTGGATGACTTTTTGCAAATTTAGCTAATACTTGTGCTGGAGCGATTTCGTCTGTTGACGAAAAAGCATACACTAGTTGTCCAACTAGAAGACTAGTATCAGCTTTTTTAAATTTATCACTACTTGATAGTGCAACTCTCACTAATCGATTCTTTACTACTTTTATCACAACATCAAAACTTCGTGCAGAGGTTCTTAATTCTTGCATATCAGCTACGCTTAAACCAGTGTAAACTGCACCAGCTGAACTTTTTGAATTAGTAAACAAATCAGTTAATTCTGTTACCAAAGCGTTCTTTTTATCGCGTGTAATTGCCATAAAAATTCTCCTTTTGGTTAATTATTCCGATCGAATTGTAAATGTTCAGACATTTGCTTTTCGCTGTATGGCGAAGGCGAAGCGAGATATAAAAAAGTCTTTGGATCTCGCATCGCCAAAGACTAAATATCGAAAAATGTAAGAAATACATAATCCTCGGTAGCAACGTTTTAAAATAAACGAATTAAGTCTTATTTGACAGCTACTGTCTTTGGTGATGTCTTGAGAGATTATATCAATTTTGCGGTCAAAAAGTCAACAGTTACTAATAATATTGTTAAAAATGATAAAATTAAATAAATATAACTTTTAAAGCGATGTGCGGATTGGCGGATATGCAACCTAAACAAATTATTGAATATGATCAAAAACGAAAGCCAGATTATCAATATCATGATTTATTGAAAAAAGTCATTGAAGAAGGTCGTGAGGCGGTCTCTGGTATGGACGAAGGTTCTATTGAAATTTTAGGATATCAATTAAGATATAATCTTGAAAAAGACGGGTTCCCTTTAATTACTGAACGTGATTTAACTCAAGCTTCAAAAGAAGAAGTGATTGCAAATTATAAGTCCGACACAAGCTTGAGACCTGTGTCTGGAGCCCTAAAACAAGCTTTAGGAGAAATTATTGCTTTCATAAATGGTGCTCGAACACAAGAAGAGCTAGAATATTATGGATGTAGTAGCTTTTGGAAGCCATGGACTACGAATGAGGAAAAAGCAAAAAAACGCGACCTTAAACTTGGTGATTTAGGCCCGGGATCTTATGGGGTTGCTTTTCATGATTTTCCAGATGAAAATAAAACGTTTAATCAGTACTCCGCTATGATTGAACAGATAAAATCGCGTCCAGAGTTACGTACGCACATCATTACCCCTTTTATTCCGCCACTCATTAGCCGAGCTCCGAGTTATAAACAAAAAGTTCTAGTCGTTCCCTGTCATGGTTTACAACATTACAATATTGATATAAGAAATAAGGAAATTTCTTTAGTTCATTGGCAACGCAGTGCTGATGCTCCTATCGGTTTTCCCTTCAATTTAGTTCATTATGCCGCACTACTTATGATGATAGGACAAGTAACAGGTTACAAACCAAAAGAACTGGTTGTTCAGATTTCGAATGCTCATATTTACAATCAACATCTAGAAAAGGTTAAGGAAATATTAAAACGAGAGCCGTACGCGTTTCCGAGGTTAACTATCGATTCCAGTATCAAAAATCTGGAAGATTTCAGGGTTGAACACTTCTTTATTCAAGATTATGTGGCTCATCCTCCAATTAATATGGGTGGTACCGCTGTATGAAAAATATTATAGTTGCTTACGATAAAAATAGGGCCATCGGTAAAAACGGTGATTTACTTTGGAAAATGGGAGATATGAAATCTGATATGAGGAGATTTAAAGATTTGACAATCAATAATACAGTCATTATGGGTAGTCGAACTTATAAGTCGATCGGAAAAGCTTTACCAAATAGACAAAATATCGTTTTAGTTAAAGACAACTCGATTAGCAATCCAAATATTGAAGTTGCACATTCAATACCAGAGGCCTACAACTTAGCGAACAGTGACGAAGTATTTATTATTGGTGGTGGTGAAATTTATCGACAAACAATAAATGACGTCGATAGAATATATGCTACGGAAGTCGAAGAGTCTTTTATAGATGCCGACACTTTTTTCCCAGAGGTTAATAATGATCAATGGAAAATTATTGAATCTGATCTTCATAATGCAGATATAGATAACAAATATGACTTTAAATTTGTTAGTTATAAAAGAAAAGATAAGCAATTCGTAAATATTAGTAATGCCCGTTTTGATGAACAACGTCAAGTAATGGAAAAAATTGAAAATAATCACGAGTGTCCTTTTTGCTTGGAAAATATGAAGAAATATCACAAAAAGCCGATTCTAAGACAAGGCGAACAATGGTTATTAACGGAGAATCAGTGGCCTTATGATAATACAAAGAATCATCTTTTGGCAATTTCAACTTATCACGCAGAAAATATTCAAGATTTAAAAGACGGTTCATTTAATGAATTACAAGAACATATAGATTGGGCAATTGAAAAATATAAGATTAAATCTGGTGGAGTCGCAATGAGATTTGGAGGTACTGATTCTAATGGTGCATCAGTTTCTCATTTGCATGTTCATATAATCGTACCTTCGGATAATTTGCCTGAAGATAAAAAAGTAAAATTCAAGATTAGTCGTTAATTATATTTTTTAAAAATTTTCGGATCTTCTTTTGGCAATTCGATATTAATTTTTATTATTTCAATACCGTAAGATTTTAAAATATCGTAACCATCAAGCATCGAATATCCTTCAATGTAGTAACATTTACTGAATCCACTGACTGCAATCAACTTTGCACAATTTGGACAAGGGAATGTACTAACATAAATATTTTTACCTTTTAACGACAATCCCCTGTTAGCTGCTTCGGCAATTGCTCTTGCTTCAGCATGCATATCTATCGAACGTTCAATATTTTCGCCTTTTTTTGCAGTAATTCGTGGGTCGCAATCAATCCATGAACTATATTCTGTTGGAACACAACAGTTGTGAGTACTTATAATTATATTATCATCATCAGTTATAACGACACCAAGATGACGCCACCAGTTGGTACTTTTTTTCAATTCATTAGACAAACACTTAATAACGGGATCGTTTGAATTAATATCAATAGTGCTATCGGGAACTATTACTGAATCTGTTATTGAATTATCTCTATCCCAGCGTAAAAAAATTGGTTCTAGAAATATTTCTGCATCTGGGTTCTGATTTTTGATTGTTCGAGTTATATCGTCATCAGGCATTGCTATTGGACTTTTTATAATTTGATTCAACCTTTTTTTATCGATAATTTCGGCTTTCCTACCTAAACCAATAAGTGCTTTTTTGATATCTATTTGTTTAATTGCTCTAATGTCTTTTCTTAAATAGTCGATATTACTCAATATTTCATCGTTTATAATTCCTATAGTAGCTTTTGGATATCGACTAAACGCTCTAATATATCCGTCGTGTAATACTGGAATGTAACCTGCGAAATATTCAATATCTTTCTTCATTTTGTACGGCCACTTCTTAATACATCCAAAATTTCCTTTGTCAACTCTTTACTTACTTTATGTTTTTTTAATATATCTTCGACTGGTTTGGTAATTTTCGTAGACCAGCCAACTTGGAGTTTACGAATTTTTGCCGAAGTTGACGTGGTTGCTTGAGGCTCCATACATATTACTTGACCACAATAATTACTTAATTCTCGAAGTGAATCATCGTCATAAGTTTCTTCAGTTACTATTAATGTGTCTGGTTTAATTTGTTTAATTAGATTCCATTTAGGCTCATCAGGATATTTAAGAGTAATCAGATCAACTGACCTTAAATGGGCTAACATTTTCACTCTTTCATTAGCCGGTACTACAGGACGCTCAGGTCCTTTTCTGACTTTTACTTTTTCGTCGCTATCAACACCAACAATAAGTATATCGCCATATTTTTTTGCTTCTTCAAGATATTTTGCATGTCCTACATGAAGCAAATCAAAAGTACCAGAAGTTAGTACAATACTTAAATTCAACATACGAAAAGCTTTTATGTAATCAATTAGTGAATCATGTTTACTTATGAATCGGGCATCAGGGTTTGGTTGGCTACTTAAAATACCATCTTCATATGATTTTGGTCGTATTTTTTTACCGTTATTATAAAAACTTTTTGACATAAATAATCAACTATTTTATATATATTATGATAATATTTATGATTTAGCAAATGCTGGTATCAACTTTAATTCCAGGTCCTTGTGTAGTACTAATTGAAATAGATTTTACAAAAATACCTTTAATACTGGATGGTTTTTGATTTCTAAGACTATCAAAGAATGCAGTCGCATTTTCTAGTAATTTTTTTGATCCGAACGATACTTTTCCTACCGAAAGGTGTACGATAGCTTGTTTATCGACTCGATATTCAACTTTTCCTGATTTTGCTTCAGTTACGGCTTTGGCAATATTTGTTGCGACTGATCCACTTTTTGGGTTAGGCATTAAACCTCTAGGACCAAGAAGACGTGCATATTTTCCTAATTTTGGCATATATTGAGGAGTGGCGATTAAAATATCAAAGTTAAGTTCCTCTTTATCTAGTTGTTTTAGGAAATCTTCATCACCAATTACATCCGCACCTGCTTTTCTTGCAGAATCATGATCATTTTCGGGAGCAAATACTGCAACTCGAACAGTCTTGCCAGATCCATTTGGTAATACGACGGTTGCTCGAATATTTTGATCGGCTTGTCGAGGATCAACTCCAAGGCGACAGTGTATTTCAATACTAGCATCGAATTTAGAAGGATTTGTCTTTGTTGCTAATTCAATAGCTTCATCTAGTGAATATATTTTTAATTTATCAAAGATTTCTGCAACTTTTTTGTATTTTTTACTTCTACGTTCTAATTTTGACCTAGTGATTGGCTTCGGACCTTTTTTTATGGTATTTTTTAAAGCTTCTTCTGACTGAGGAGATGTATCTCCTTTTATTTTTCTGGCTTCTTTTTCTGCTTTTACTTCAGCCTCTTTTATGTATTTTTCGCTTCTTTTGCCAGCTTTAGCGGTTTTTGGCTCTTCAGATTCGACTGTCTCGCCTGCTTTTTGAATGGCTACTTCGATTTCGGCAATCGTATTTTTTCCGGTAATTTCCAAACCGAGTTTATTTGCTTGTTCTAATAGGTCTGACTTTTTAGTCATTATGAATCCTTTCTGTGGTACAAACCCATATCGTCTGATATGGTCCCAACATTGATTATTACTTTCAATACTTTAGCATAATATTTTAATTATGTACAGATGAACTATAGGTTGTATAGATTGTATCTTTCCAACATATTTGTACCAGCATTTCTTAAATACAATTTACTAATAAATAAAATACTACGGACTTTAGTGACCGTAGTATTTGTATGAGTTGATAATTATTCTGTTACTTCTACACCCATAGATCTTGCGGTGCCAGCAATTATTTTTACGCGACCTTGCATATCTATAGCATTTAATTGGTTTTTCTTGATTTCGGCAATTTCTTCCAGATGGGCTTTGGATATTTTACCAACTTTTTCTACGTGGGGTTTTCCGCTACCTTTTTGAATTTTAATTCTTTCTTTAATTAATTCATCGACTGGTTGGCCAAGACATTTCCAAGTAAAAGTTCTATCTTCAAAAACTTGTAAGTGAACTATCACATCTTTTCCCATTAAATCTTTTGTTGATTCATTAAATGGATTTATAAAATCCATCATATTTAGACCCCATTGACCTAATGTTGAACCAACTGGAGGACCTGCTGTAGCACGTCCTGCTGGAATGCGAAGTTTCAGGTTTCCGATAATTTTTTTTGCCATAATTTAAAATTCTCCGAATTTAGTAAGTTGTATATGGTAGGTGGTATATTGTGAAAGATTATAACGCTGGCTTGAAGCTGACCGGCTACTAACTACTATTTACTATCTACCGCGACTGTAGTCGCATATCATGTGTAACTGGGGTATTATACCTTATTAACCTGTAAAGCGTCAAGCTCGACCGAGGTATCACGTCCGAACATGCTAACCATTACTTTAACCTTGCCCTTTTGGGTGTCGATTTCAGAAATTGAACCGTCAAAACCTCTGAATGGGCCGTCAGTAATACTTACAACCTCACCAATTTTGAAATCAATATGGTGTTTTGGATCTTCTACTCCCATTCGTTTTTTAATTTTTGCTATTTCACTATCTGATACCGGCGTAGGTTCGGTACTTGTACCAACGAATCCAGTAACTCCGGGAGTATTTCGAATTATATACCAAGTCTCATCTGTAAGTTTCATCTCGACTAAAGCATATCCCTGGAATATTTTTTTCTCAACAACTTTTCGTTTGCCATTTTTAATTTCAATCTGTTTTTCTTTTGGAACCATAACATCGAAAATTTTATCTGCCATATCAACTGCGTTTATACGTTGTCTTATATTATCAGCAACTTTTTCTTCATAGCCACTGTAAGTATGAATGGCATACCATTTTCTTGATGTATCTGAATATCGACTTTTTGACACCTCTATCTCCTAATTAATAATGATCTTAAATAATAAATTAAATATTTCATCAAAAAGCAAAATTAAAGCTATAAAAAAACCAGAAAATAAGATTACGGCTAATGTTAGGCTCCAGGTTGCTCGTCGGTCTGTCCAACGGACTTGTTGAAGCTCAGACCAAGAATCTTTGAAATATCTAGCAATGGCTAAAAATGGTTTAAATATGGACTTTAGCCATTTTGGTAGCTTAATAGATTTTTTTTCACTTTTAGTATTTTTTGATTTCAGTTCTGTTTTGTTGTCTTTTTTCGCCACAATTTGCTCCCAATTAAATTAGTCTGCATAGCAGACTGTCAATAATAATATATATTATTTTTTATCATTAGTCAACGTCTGGTCTTCTTTATATATTGGAATAGAAAAACTAAAGGTCGAACCGAAATTTAATCGGCTTGAGAGTTGAATTTTTATTCCGATTTTTTGAGCTAATTTTGATGCGATGTACAATCCTAAACCAGTACCTCCAGACTCTCTAGTTCTATAATCTTCACTACGATAAAATTTATTAAATATTTTTGATTGATCGCTTTTACTTATTCCTATCCCAGTGTCTTTAATTGCAAAAGATATTAAATCATCTTTTTGTTTAAATATAATATCTACACTACCCTCTTTCGTGTATTTAATAGCATTCGTAATGAAATTTTGTAAAAGTTCTTCAAGATATAACCTACTTACTTGTACACTTCCAAGTTTTGGAGATAAATCTAGATTTAATTTTAGCTTTTTTTCCTTAGCCTCGGGCATATATTTTTCAAATAATTTATGTGCTAACTCCTCGACGTTTACTATTTCCATATTTGCTGATACTCCTCTTTCAGCTCGTGATAATGTGCTCAGGTCATTTATCATAGTTGATAGGAAAATAGTCTGTTCATGTGCAGTTTCCATACAATCTTTTATCATTTTTTTTGTGCTATCTTTGTGATCGAGCATAACTAATGCATTTGAAATAGTACCTTCTACAATCGATATCGGTGTTCTAAGTTCGTGACTTACCACACTAACGAATTCGTCTTTTTCTTCCTCAAGGCTTTTTGATTTGGTTATATCACGCATAATTATGATATATCCTAAATGCTTATTATTATTTTGATTAAAGTTACTTCTTATTGGTGAATATGTAATTTCAAGTCGCATAAGTTCGCCTACATCGATTAAGTAGCTTAGGTCATCTCGTTTAACGATTGATTTATTTTTTTTAAATTCTTCAGAAAGTAATATCTTTTCACCTTCTTGATTTCTTAAGGGCAATACTTCGTCAATATAATGGCCTTCAATATTTTGATTTGTGTCTAATAAATTCAAACTAGCAGCATTATAAAATACTATCAACCCTTTTTCGTCAACGCTGATTAAAGCATCGGTCATATTGTTGATTATGGTTGATATTCTGTCACGTTGCAAAGACTCCCTGGCTCTACTTAAGAGTAACTCTTTTTTACTTGAGCTTTGATAAATTTTTGAACAGTTTATTATCGTAATACAAAACCACCAAAGTGTAATTATGAATAGAATTGCTATATACAACTCTGTATGCGAATTAGAATATTTAGAAAAGGTTAACACTCCAAATAAGGTAAGAAGTAACATAATTATAAAACCAGCCACACTAAACCATCTGGCTGTTTTTGTTGATATATAAGATCCACCCTTACGCATCTTGTAATTTATTATACAATGAATTCAATAATTTAATGTCATTAAATAGAAGGATTTTGAGATTTCAAGAAACGTCTGTGTTTTCTATAGTTTGGATCTGCTTGTGCGACAAGATCCCAGAAATCAGGTCCATGGTTCATATGCCTAGTATGTGATAACTCGTGAATAATTACGTAATCAATAATTTCAAAAGGTAGTTTCATAAGGGCTATATTTAAACTAATAGTGCCTGAGCTACTACAACTTCCCCACCTGCCACTAGCATGCGAAAAACGTACTTTATTATATGAAAAATAATATTTTTGAGATAAAAAACTTAGTCTTTTTGGAAGGTAATTTTTTGCCTCGATTCTTAACGCAGAATTTATCTCGTTCCTAATTTTTCTAGAAACAATTGGATTATTTATGTCGTAATCATTCGGTAATTTGACTGATATTCGGTTGCCGTTTCTTGATACATCTATAATATTATGATTATGTCGAATAATTATTAGAGTATGACTTTTGCCAATTTGCATTCCGTCTACGTATTGATAATTTGGTTTAGATTGATGAAGAATTTTCCTTATCTCTACTCTCGAAGACCTTAAGAGATGTTTTACTAAAAAAATAGGAGCACGCATAGGTAATGAAGCTCTTAATGTTCCATCAGGTGCAACCCGCAATTTAATTTGCGTTGCTTTACTACTTCTTCTAATAGTTATTTTGCCAAATTCTTCATCTTGAATAATCGGCATACTAATTATTTCTAACGTATTAAAACGTTTCGACTCGTTATTGGACGAGGTTGAGGTAAATTATTGTCTGAATTAGGTCTAGGCTCGACCAAGCGTTTTAAAACGATTTTTAATTGACTGGCATAAGTATGTTTACCACTAATTACTACAATCTTCTCGAGCTGATTAGGCGGAATGAATTTTTTTATCTGCCTTTCAAACTGTTCAACTGTCATAGCTGTCTTGTCATCACTGGATTTTGTGGCTCTTTTTTGAGCTGTTTCAATATCGGTTTGAACCCAAACAAATAAAACCTCATAACCAGCGCCTCTTGATTTTTTTGCTAATGCAAGCCTTTCATTACGGGTATTTGTTTTGCCTTCGTATAAAATCGTTCTCCCAGTTTTCAGAAGCTCATCTAACATAAGGTTCGCAACGCGATTAATTATTTCACACTCATCATCACCGTAATTAGGTTCATTAAATAGCTCATAGCGAAAATGATGAAAACTAACAATCGGAGCTTTGAAAGTCTCGGCAAAATGTTCAGCAAAATAACTTTTTCCTGAACCCGGTATACCCACCATTGCAATTAGACGTGGTTTATTCGCAGACAATGATTTCATATATGACAGTATAGCAAAAGTATTACAAAATACATATATTAGACTCTGATTTTTTTAAAAAGTGACATTAATTATCGGTAATATTTTAGATATTCGTAAAGGGTTGGTTGGTTGACAACAATCTTTAATGTTTTTATAATAATATATAGAAGCGATCAGAAAGGGGGTAAATATATTTAATAAATAGCTTCAAGTTATTTTAGATAATATTTACAGTGAAGGAGGTTATTAGTATGACAAAATTAGTTAGATTTGACCCATTTGCAGAGATAGATGCTTTACAGAAACGTTTTTTTGATGTTGATGAGATTACTCCGATGCGTTCAATAAGTATGCCTACTACTGACATTTATACTAACGAGGACAAAGAAATGGTAGTAGAGGCTCACCTGCCAGATTTCAAAGAAGAAGATATAAATATTAGCATTGATGAAAATAATTTAGTAATTCAAGCCGAAAAATATGAAAAAGAAGAGGATAAAAAGAAAAAGAAATACATCGTAAGAGAGAGTGGTAGTAGTCTTTATCGACGTATTTATCTTCCAGAAAGAGCTGACGCTGATTTAATAAAAGCTCATTTTGATGGTGGAGTATTAAAAGTAGTAGTTCCATTTAAAGAATTGCCAAAACCGAAAAAAATAAAAATTGCAAGTAAAACAAAAAATATTAAATAATTTTTTATAAACATCTACTATTTTTTACGCCCCTATTTTGGGGGCGTAAATTTTTAAATTATAAATATTTATGTTATAATTACTAAATTAAAAATATAATATTGTGATAGATTTACATACACACACAACTTGTTCTGATGGAGATTTTAGTCCAGAAGAACTGATTAAACTAGCATCAAAAAAAGGCATTTCAACAATGTCAATTACTGATCATGACTCAGTAAGTGCCTATGACGATAATTTATTTAATTTAGCAAAAAGTTTTGGTTTGTCATTGATTACTGGTATCGAACTATCTACGGTAGATCAAGAAACTGGTCAAAAAATTCATGTAGTTGGATTAGGAATAGATACTAAAAATAAAGATATAAATGACATATGCCGAATAATGGATATCCGTCGAAGAAAAGCTTTAATTGAAGTGACAACACGAATAAATGAATTAGGTTTTTCATTAAGATTGGAAAAATTACTAAAAAATAAAAATATTGTCACAAAAACTCACGTAGCGATTGATATAATTTCCAACCCCAAAAATTATGAACGTCTCAAAGAAATGTATGGCGAAATACCAAACAAAAGTACAATAATTAACGATCACTTAATGTTAAAAAAATTTTCATTGTCAGAATCAAAAGGAAAATTATTGACTCATAAAGCAATCGATATTGTAAAGAAATCTGGTGGAAAAGCAATTTGTGCTCATCCGAGCTTTAATATTATGCGTGGTTTTGGGTTTGATGATATGAGAAATTTAATTATTCGAAATAATTTTGACGGTATTGAAACAATAAATATTCAATATGATAAGAATAACAATGATAAAAAATTTGATATGGTCGATGAATTTACAGAATTTGCTACTAATCGAAATTTAATTACCAGTGGTGGTTCTGACTTTCATGGTAATGACAAAAATATTTGGGGGGATCATTCCGATCTTGGATTATTAAACGAATCATATTCTATAACGAAACAACAACTAGAGAAAATAATATTATAATTTTTTATTTTGTGTTTTGTTTAGTTATTTTTATAATAGCGTATGATTTGTAATCAGTATCTATTGTCTCGATTATATAACCCGAATTATTTTCTATATTCATACTACCAACAGCATAAGATTGCTTGTTGTTATTTATAATATATTCAACTGCTTTTGTTCCCTCCCCAAAGCATTTTGTATCTTTTGGACAAGAATCATTTGTAAAATGGACTATATTAACTGATAATTTTTTAAATTTTAATTTTGCTTTTTGATTTTTTTCTAATTTAATTTCAGCACCTAAATTTACATATTTTATTCCCTTGATGTTTATAGACGGAATAATACTAAAAATAAGGAATAGAAATAATAAAAATATAATAAGAAATTCAAATTTTCTTTTATGTTTTTTAAAAAAAATTAAAAAATACTCATAAGTAATTCTTGAGCGATATAAGCTACATATATTTTTAATTTTTTCTCTTAGTTTCATTTAAGGGAATTATACTATTCTGAAACCAAAAAGTGTAACATTGAAAATTTCAACTTTTACTTCATCGTGCCTTTCATATTTAGAAAAATATGATGTAAACATGAAAATTTCTCTTTTATCATAATTGATCACTGGACTACATACGTTGTTTTCTACTGATTTTTTTAATATTTCACTCACGATTTCTTCTGGTTTTGAATTTTCTTTTTCGTAGCATTCATAATTATCAGCTAATAGTTTATATAAAGACATAAATTGACCAACTTGAATACTTCTCATACTTATATTATTCTATCACTACTTATAATTGTGACACAATATAATATTTTGTAAAAAGTGTAAAAAAATATATCATAGATTAAAATGTATAATATGAATACAAATACCATAAATATCTTAGTCACACTTGATTCAAACTATATACCACCTCTTAAGGTTATGTTGAAGTCATTGTTTATGAATAATTCTAATGAATATTTTTATATATATTTAGCTCATTCAAAAATAAAAAGCGAAGAAATTAAAGATTTAGAAAATTTTGTAAATAAATATAATCAAAAAATTATAGAAATTAAAATTAGTGATGATTTATTCAAAGATTCTCCAGCATTATTATATTATCCAAAAGAAATGTATTATCGGCTATTAGCCCATAAATTTTTGCCAAAGAATCTAGACAAAATTTTATATATAGATCCAGATATATTAATTTTAAATCCAATCAGAGAATTGTATGAGATAAATTTAGAAAATAATTTATACGGAGCTGCTTATCGTGATAATTTGCCTGTAACAGCATTTAGTAAAATTAGATTTTTACCTCATAAAATTGATGTTTATTACAATTCCGGAGTCTTATTGATGAATTTAGACCAACATCGAAAAACAATAGATGAAAATAAAATATTTTCTTTTATTGAGAAAAATCGTTCAAAACTACTTTTACCTGATCAAGATTTAATTAATATAATGTATTCTAAAAATATAAAAAATATTGATGAGGTTAAATATAACTACGATACTAGACTGTTCGATTATTATCGTATTAAAAGTAAGGGTAAATATGATATGGATTATGTAATTGGTAATACTGTAATTATGCATTTTTGTGGTCCAAGTAAACCTTGGAAAAAAAATTACAGAGGTAGGTTCCATGCATTATATAAGCATTACGAAAAGATTACTGAGAGAGATGAATAAAAACTAATATTATTTATAAATATTATGACACTAAATCGACTTATTTAGTTTTTTTAGCAATTCCATCTCCGTTAACTGTTTTAAATAAATTATTTATGAAATTAACTAATTGTTTTTTTTAAGGCAAATTTTTTATTTACAGTATCACTACCGGCTCTAATAAACTTATTTTTTGTTGGTTCGTCGTATACCAATTTTTCAATTTTTTGAGTTAGAACACTACTGTCGTTAGGCTGAATCAAATAACCGTTGCGATTATCGTTAATAATTTCTGGTATACCACCAACTTTTGTACCAATAACAGGTATTCCAGAACTCATTGCCTCTGTAAAAACTTGGCCAAAAGTTTCATTTTCGGAAGCGAGGACAAAAACATCTGATGCTCTGTAGACGTCGGGTATTTCTTGTAATGAGAAAGCCTTGACGATAGTTTTAGACTCAACATTATGTAATTTTATATAACCCATCAGCATCTCTAGGGATTGATCGAATTCATTTTTTAATCTGTCTGGAGCTTTGGCGACCGCAATTAATAGTTTCATTTCGGGATGTCGGGGTGAAAGCTTGGAGAAAGATTGAACAAGTGTAATTAATCCCTTTGCTTCGAGTATGTTTTTTCTACCTTGAATTATTCTGGTAGCTGTCATGATAATTTTTTCAGTTGGCAATATATTTAATTCTTGTCTGACGGAATTATTTTTATCGGTCGTATTATAAAATACCTTGGTATTTACGCCAAGGTAATCAGTCGAAATTAAATCAATATCTGCACCTTTTTGAAAACAATCACCAGCGATGCTTTTACTGACACAACTGATTTTGTTCCACATTAATTGATTTACTAATTCAGCTTGAACATCGCTAATAGTAAACGAATGCATATGTAAAACAATTGGTATCTTGTATTGAACGGCGGCGACGCTGAGTAAAATACTAAAAGCTGGTGGTAAACCGACTGGAAAATTTTCAGCACAGATAATGTCGATTTTTTTATTAGTTAAAATTAATTCGACATTTTTAATAAAAAGCTGGGCTTGTTCAGATATTTGCCTTGTTGTACTTTCATAGGATCGATCTATATTTTTGTCATTAAAAATATAAACTTTACCTCTTTGATAAACGTATTTTTCTTTACTAGTTGGCAACAAAAAGAAAGCGTTAAAATTTTCTTGTTTTTCACTATATTCAATCAGGTTTGAAATATATCGTTCAACTCCACCGACACTTTCAAATGGTGAGTTTGGGCTTATGAATAAAATATTAATAGCAAATCTCCTCTCTAGAATGATTTATATTTTCAAATAAGGTGCTGAGGACTGGTTGCATTAAGAGACAATGTGTACTTTATTGTATTATACACTATTTTGCTAAATTATGCTATTTTTTCAATATATTATTAGTATAATTTAAGGTTTTAATAAAAGATGCTCGATGTTCATGGTCATTATTTTGTTATATTGTTATTTCGTGAATATGAAAACAATAACAAAACTTAAAGTATATAAGATTGTTCCGTATAGAAGTGATTATTAATAAAAATATTTATAAACAGAGTTAGAACCATATAAATCAATTTCACAGCTACTGTAGTTATGGTGTAAAAACAAATTTACGTACATGAATAGAGATGAATTTATTTTTGGCAGGGGCTCATAGACACGTTGGAGAACGAAATGGACGGAATTGCATTCATAAGTTACGAGCTAAAAAATATAAAAATTATTGTGAACACAAAACCTTTCAATGAACATGAACAAATATGTAGAGAACAGGCCATTTAGGCAGTTGACATAATGCAAGATATGGGTATAGATATGCTGTTTACTAGCGGTCATCACCGCAAACTAGTAATTATTGATGGCATTTTATGGGAAGGCAGTCTAAATATATTGTCACAAAATGATAGTTGCGAGTTAATGCGACGGATGCAGCCAGAAGAACTCGTCAAAGAGATGCTGAGGTTCACTGGCCTCAAGAAATGGGTAAGATGATATGATGGAATCTATGGAATGGTTAGCAATTGGATCAGGTGCTTTAATCGGGGTCGTTTTCTTATCGCCGAACGTCGATTATATTTTAATTATCTTGCACTACGTTCTCTTCAAGTCGCGTATTGGGTTCGACGCGATGTATGACGCGGCCGACGACGAGGCTACGTATAAGTATTTCAAGGCACAGGTTAAAGAGTTCAGGACTTATGCTGATTATCTGCGAATACATAATGCTGCACAGCCATCGTCATACGAGCGATTTCGACGTTATTATGATGCGCTGGTGAAAAAGCTACTGACTCGGGTCATACCTATCGTTTTACTACCGGCAGTTATATTCTGGTTGAACTGGTATTACTACCTAGTCGGTGTATTAGTTGTATTTGTCGGATTAACAAGTTATAAAAGTTTTGTAAAACGAAGTCGATCCGGTCTGTACCAACGGTTAATGGTGCTTGCGGTGCTTTGCGACTATATTAAAGATACGAAAAAGACTAAATAAGCTCGAACTAGCCATTAATAGATTCAATTTCTAGCATGGTGTCTGGCGGTGTTGTCTTATTTGGATCAGTTTTAATTGAATTTGGTAAGTTTTTTGTTTCGGTATTATCTTTCTCTTCTTTTGTTTTTGTTTCCTCTTGTTTCTTTGCAAATACTTTGCGTGAATGTTTAATAACCTTGTTTTTGACGGCTTTGCTGCCATTATCTTTAAGTAGCAACGTTATGCCAGACAATGGCTCTTGCGAATTTACGGCCGACAGTTTGGCATAGAAACTGAACGACGGCAGATTACTGATTTCACCTTGCTCGATGTACGGGCTAAACAGCGGCAGTACCATACGCTCATCTTCCGGATTGCCAGAACTGGTTATGTAGCCAAAGCCGCCGATAACGAAAAAGCCGGTCGCTACGAGACCGGCTAAACCTGCGATGACTTTGATGACGTTGCGTATGAAGTCTTCGACTTTCGCGACGTCAGCTGACGCAGCGAACGCGTCAGGGGCTAATAAGAGCGACAACCCGATCGCCGTGAATAAGGCTACGATTTTGATATCTGAGGTAATTTTTGTCATTATTTTGACCCTCCGCAAACAATTAATCGATTTAATTAAATTTAACATCAGTTATGATAAATACATAGCATAAGGATTTTTAGAAAAGTCAAATATACGCGCCATAAGCTTTTTGTATATCTGTCAAAGATGTAGACTATTCTACTACATAATCATACAGAGGTAATTGGATTATTTGTCTGTTTAGTGATGAATATATAGCTATAAACAAAAGGATATAATAGCAAAAAATTGCTTAACTATTTAGTATCTCAACAAAAGCCCCGCGATTAACCATTTCAATATTTAAAATATAATCATTATGATCAAATGTTTTATGTAGAGGGTTCTTTGCTTTTAGCCAGCCTTGGCCATCGGTTAGCCAGATAAAGGTAGCTTGGTTCCGTAAATCGTCTTGCAGCCCACGATAGTCACTAGCTGTTTTATCTAGTTTAGAACCACCGCTCGAGTAACAATTAACTTCAATTATGTATAGTTTGTCGTTTACTTTTAGTGCGAAATCAAAACGTCTACCATCCGTGTCGTTTATTTCTAAACCGAATTTATTTTTGATATCGCTAGAACTAGCTTGCGAAATGTATTCAATATTCATACCCTGGAGTAGTGCATCGCAAACATTCTCCATTGCTTTACCGCCACGATTCTTACGCCCATTACTACTAAGACCTGCCTCAACCCCCAAGACGTAATCTACAAGATTTTTAACACCATCATTCTCAAAAATACGAATTAAACCACTATTATGTATAAATAGAATTGCTTTATTAATATCTTCATCTGAATGGTTTTTACCGGAGAAATTAAATGCTTCTTCGGTAATACTCGAGCCGTTAACAGTCACTACTTGGTAGTCGCTAGATTTATTACCATTACGAACAATAAGGATTGGTATCATTGCAATTATTTCAGGATATTTCTGAGCCAGATAACGGAATTCACTATCGAATTTTTCCTTACCAAGCAAATAATTCATAACATTGAGAGTTGATTCGATCGCCCTCGTGTTATAAAAGGCTTTATCCCAGTTAACAAAATATTCCCAATCGGAAATACCTGGCCTAAGTGTTTTTATTAAGTGATTAAAAATATCGTCGTCTGTTATTAGGTTGTTTTGCTTGTAATAATCTAATCGTTTCATGAAGTCTCCCGATTTGCACTTATTATATTCTTAAAACGTTTAATCGATAAGTCTAAATATTCTTGCTCTAAATCTATACCGATAAACTCTCTTTTGTTACGCACAGCAACAACGCCAGTTGTAGAACTACCAGTGAATGGGTCCAAAATTATATCACCAGGATTAGTTGATGACAGTACAACCCTATCGAGTACCGCGGTAGCTTTTTGGGTTGGATGTTTGCCAAAGGTTTTTTCATCTTTACGAGGTGTAAGAATGGACCAAACGCTGCGCATTTGTTTACCGTCTTTTTTTAGCATGTCTTTTTCGTGCCAATTACCGTTCTTCATGTCTTGATAATTAAAAATATGTTTAGCCTTTTCGCTTTTTCGCGCCCAAATAAGAGTTTCGTGACTGGCGGTAAAATATCGACCACTTAGATTTGGCGATGCATTAGGTTTAAACCAAGCAATATCGTTTAGTATCTTAAATCCAAGCAATTGCATGGCGTAGCCACACTGATAAATAGAGTGATATGTACCACTGACCCAGAGTGTGCCTTCTGGCTTTAATATCCTAAAGCAGGCTTCGATCCAACGAATATGAAATTCAAAATCCGTCTGAACACCCTTGCTCTCATCCCATTTACCTTTATTTACACTTACGCGTTTACCAGCATGAACCGTAAAACCCCCATTAGAAAGATTATATGGCGGATCAGCAAAAATCATATCAATAGAGTTTTCGGGAATTACCGCCATTATGTCTAAGCAATCAGCTTTATATAGAATAGCACCACTATTTGAATAGTAGGGTTTTTGTTTCACATCCCTCAATAATTTTTTATTAGACACCAATATTCCCCTAGTAATTTGTATTAAGTATAGCTCGTTTAGTCTTGATTATCTAGGTTAAGAGAAATGCTTCTTAATAAAAAACTTAAACTCGTCATAACCAAAAGAGTTAACATATACGAAGTATGCACATTATATTATAATCTTTCATCGTTTAAGCCAGATCTTTGAATCTATAAGTTTAATTTCACTTATATCTTGTCTGTCAAATCATTAATTGTACATTCGTATGTTATAGTTTAGCTATATATGAAAAAGTTTCTGAAGTTAATTAGACAATATTAACATACTAATCTGTTACAGCTCGGGTCTAGGCCTAGATAAATGTATAGTGTTTGTGTTGTTCTAATGTGATGTAAATATAATACGAGATTTATAGTCAAGATTTACTTTTACGATTTTTTCGTTGCTGTTGCTAGAAGCTCAGCAAATTGTTCTTCCAACTTCTTCGCTCCATCAATTGAACTAAGATAGTTCGTTTTTAGCATTTTTAGGCCTCTTCTAGCATAATCCACGAAGTTTTCCGTTAAAACCTTTGGGTCATTCATGTTGTTGAGATTTTCTCCGCCATTAGTCATGTAGTATATCAAGGCTATAAACTGTTTGTACTCCGTGTATGTGTTAAGATTTCCGGGGCTAATTGTGTCGACTCGTCTGTCCTTCGATGGTGCAACTTCTGGTGCTTTTGCTTTGGCGGCCAGGGCCGCTGCAATCATCAAAGCGTCCTTAGCATCAATACCTCTTAGTGGGCCTGCTTGTTGAGCTATACTTTGAATTAAATTTCTGTCTTCTTCATAAATACTTATGCCTGGCCACTTCTTGTCACTAAATTTCATCTTTGTTAACCTTTCTAATGGTCGTATTGCTCTCATCACTATTCCGGACTAACATAAACTTGCCTGCAATAACTTCTGGAGGGAATCCTGCCTCTGTGCTTTCTATATTTAAGTCCATTATAATTATCTGCTTGTCTGGTGCTAAAGCAGTAACCATTTTAGTTATTTCTTCAAAGTGAGTTTCTTTGATGTTTCCGTATAGATTATCAATTAGGAATGGAACATCCGTATAGCCCATATCTTTTGACAGAGCATGTGCCAAGGACAATCCTAGCACTTTTACTGTTCCAACGGATACTATATTCGGGTTATATACAACCCCATCTCGCGATGGCATTGACAAGAGGAAGTCTTCATTAAGTTTAATTTCGGTAAAATCAGTATTCGGCAGAATACTTGAAAAAGTTTCCCACAAGCTTCGTTGAAGCTTGTCCCGTACTGCAACTACTAAGGTGTCTTTTAATATATACAGTTGTTGTCTTAATGTCTCGGCTCGTTTTCGCAAATTATCCAACCGTTGCGTAGTGTCATCTTTTTGTATGGTTCTTTCAAGTTCAGCAGTTATTTGTTTCAGTTGTATGATTAATTTATCTTTGTTTGAAGCATCAAATCCAAGACTTAACTGCAACTTCTCGATGCTGTCATTAATCCTAGACCTGCGCAGCTGAGGGTCATCGTGCATCTTGGCCTCATCTATGTCCTGTAGACTTGTATTTACTGAATTGAGCTCAATTTCAAGTTGGGCTTTAGTATTTTGTTTTTGATTATAATCATTAACTTTATCTGTATAATTATTTTTTATCTTGGGGATATCATTCCTAATTCCATCAAACGAAGGTATTCCTTCTGTTAAAAAACTAAGTTCCTCCAAGCGTTCAAATTCTTTGTGTTGATTTTCAATAAAGTGTCTTTCTGTATCTCCGATTGGACGATTACATATACAAACACCCGAGTCTAAAATTTTCGCTGTTTCATGTGGGTCGATAGGTGGTGGAATTTGACCTTTTTTGCTTGCATTTACTAAGCTATCTGCATAAACAGAAAAGTCGTTATAGAGTAGCACTTTGTGAAAGTTTTCTTGTAGTTTTTCTGCCATAGAGAATTCAAGATCGGATAGTTCTATCTTAAAGTCTTTAATTCGCTTAGAGAGATCGTCTCTTTTTTCGATCAAAAGCCTTGCTTGAGCCGTATCTTTTATCAATTTATCTAATTCATCAATTTTTCGCTTTTTTTCATCAATTTTTTGTCTAGTTTCCGTTATTACCTGTGTATGACCTTCAATGTTGCTTTCAATCTCATTTTTATTATCTTCAAGTTGCTTAATTTTATCAGCAAATTTATTTTTCTTTGCTATTTCACGCAAATAACCAAGCTCCACGATCGAAAGGTGTTCGATTGCTTTGTCTATTAGATTAATTTCTGAAACTTTGTAGACGCTCGACTTTAGATCGTTTTCATTATGCTTAGTTGAAAATATATCTTTCAAATTTTCGCCATTAAAAAAGAATAGGTGACGTAGGTCTTTTGGTAGTATGCGCCGAACAGCATCTAGGCTTGAGCTATAATCTTGCTCAGCCCAGTTTCCGTTTGATTCAGTGGCGACTGACAAAGTTCCTTGAAAGTTACTCTTTTTAGCTGATCTAAAAAATCTATATTTTGTTCCTCTGATCGTCGCGTATATTTCGACGCTAGCAATCGTGCCCTCTGGGGCGTGGAGGCTGACAACTTCCTTTACGTCGTCTACTGTGTAAAATGGAGTGTCTCCGTACAGACACCAATTGATGGCATTTAAGAATGTCGATTTGCCAGTATTATTATCACCGGAAATCAAATATACGCCATTCTTTGACTCAAACTCTATAGCAACATCTTTGTATGCCCGGAAATTACTTATTGATATTCTGTCAAATGATATCATTGTTGAACCTCTAGGCTCTCCAGCATATTAACGATATACTTTACCGCGTCGTCTTCCCAGTCGCGTTCCTTATTACTTCGCTCTTCAAATAGAATACTTGTTATCAATTCTTTATCATGTAAAGAAACGCCAAGATTATCAATTGCCGCAGACATGTCCTCATTCAATAAATTATCCATCTATCTATAAGTCCTCTTCGCTGTTATTATACACCAAATCTTTATCGTCAAATACGAATCCATAATCATCAACCCGGTTTTCAATTAGCTGCTTAGCTTCATCACCGTTCATTGCTAATTCTTGGAAAAAGGCAGATCGTCGTAATTCATTTCTGATTAAATTCCGAGCAATTTTCCTATCTGATTCACTATCAAATTCAACACTTTTTGGTGGTAGAACTATGAAATCGTATATATCTGCGCTTGACTTATCGCCTTCGTCATCTCTTCGTAGTACTCGACCTAAACGCTGAACATATTCTCGTGGGTCGGTGTTGTTCGACAGGAAAAAAGCTGATTGAGCTGAAGGTATGTCGACACCTTCGTCTAGACATTTGATCGCAACAATAGCTTTAATTGTCTTGTTGCGAAGATTCTTTATAATTCTAACCCTATCGTCTAGTGGGGTATTGCCCACAAACTTCGTTGTTATGATATTGTTCTCTGAAAGCATTTTTTGTAATTCGCTTAGAAAGTCTTCGTTGTCAACATAAATCAAAGCATGATGAAGATTGTTAGATGAATTAAGATTCTTTATTAGCTTTGAAAGTTCAGGTATTTTACTACTGGTATTTTTTTTCAGTCTAGACCTAGCAATAAGTTTTTTATTAAGAAAATTGTTATCGCCGGTGCCGTTTGATGCTGCGTAAAGTTGTGCAATCGCTTTACTTAATTCAACATATTGCTCATATTCTTCAGAATCCATATACGTAAAAACAGGATGGTAGTTGAAAGGCACTAAAAACTTTGCATTAATAGCGTCTTTGAGATCATATGAAAAACTGTTATCCCCAAAGACCTTGCTGATAAATGCGCTTTCTTCCGGCTTCCATAGTCGAGTAGGTGTAGCACTTAGCCCTAGCTTAAACTTAAAACTATCTTTCTGAACTGCGTCAATACACCTATCAGTAACTAGGTTATGCATTTCATCAGCAATAAGTATATAGTCGTCAGCAACTTTTGAGACCGCATCCAGAAAGCTCTCGGTGGGAAACATTTTATATGAAGTAATGATTATAAAATTCTCAGGCTTCCCATTTAGCAACTTAGACATTGATAGTGAATGTAGGACTTGCCTCCAATTATTATCAACTGACGTATTGATGATCCTATAATCTGGCAATATTTTTTGTATATCATTCTGCCATTGCATTGTTAATGTAGTTAGCGGAACAACAACAATTCCGCGTAAATATCCATTTTTTTCACCGAACTCTTTCAAGGCATTTATTGTTGTATATGTTTTTCCGGTTCCTGTTGCCATTTCAAAAATAGAAATACACTGATTTGAAAACCAATGCTGAATAGCATGCTTTTGATAATCAAATAAACTGCGAGTGTCTTTAGTATTCTTGTCTTGATGCTTTAATGATGGCTGTTCAATTATTTCTTTATTGTCGGTTTGAAATACGACATCATTCCCTCGAGCGGGTTTTATACGAATTCTATTAATATGTTCTCTTTTTTGTATTCTATTGACTACAGTATTAATATCGCCTTTTCTGTTTTTTTCTATTATCTGTATAAGCTTATTTTTAATAGCGTCATCTAAACTCATAATTGACGCTTTCGATGATAAATTATCCCAAAGAACATCAAATTCCGCTTTATCACTTTCATAGAATGATTCAGTATAAGGATTCCAGCCTTTAAACACTTTAAACTGTTCGATATTATGCTGCCATCCGTTAGGAGTCTCATTATTAGAGCCGCTAAACGATATAGAGTTTCCATCTGCATCAGTAACAATACCTATCTTCTGATGCAACATAGATCTTTCCTTGCTCATAACTGCAACTTTCATTTCAAGCTGGCCTGTGCGATATAACCATGCAAAGACTGAAAGATAGTCCCTATCTAGTTCTGATTTTATGGTTTGAAGATCGAAGCCGTCCAACAATGTATCATCTAGTGTGTGGTTATTCTCAATAATTGACTTATATATTCTGTCGTCAAGCTGTACGGAGGTTATTAATCGAATCTTTCCTCCAGTGCTAATTAGTCCGGCAAAACCTCGAGATGCTATAGCAAGAACGGCTGGAGAGAAGAACCCCGTGATGCGATCATATTTTGCTGCTTGTTCAATTACTGGATTATAAAATTCAAATAAAATATCGTTGGCATTTGCGCTGCTGTAAGTATCCTTAATATTTACATCGAGTAACGACATAAGTATTCACTCAATGGGGTTTTTGTAATTATTTGTGACATATGTTGACATTATAGCTCACGTGGTACAAATAATCTCTATGTATTAAGCCATTCAAAATTATGGTTGTTATATTTTTGCGAACTTTTTTTAAATTTATCAAAATCTTGTTGTATATTTTTTGTACTGCAACTTATATAAAGTTTATTCTTGCTTCTGTCTATTTCGAAAACATGTATTTGATACATTATAACCTTACCTAAGTAAAGGAGAAAATATTAACTACCCTACTTATCTAAATGGTTTATTCGGCCTCTTTTGAAAGAGCATGAATTTTTTCTATGAAGGCTACCTTTTCACCACAAAGCCTAACTATCGTGTATGTATTTTAGTCTTCTCTGTTCTTTGCACTCAAGATTTTATCATACTTATCGATATCTTCGTGCCAAACAAATACTTGCTTTTTATCAGCATGGCTACATATACGTTGCCAATAGTAAAAACGCTTGTTCTCGGGGCTATATTTATACTTTAAATATTTATACATAAATGTATCTGAAAATATATATACCATTTCTGGATTATCTATTTTGGCTTGCTCAAACATATATGTAAACATCAAATCCAATAAACGTCTATGTTCTGGCGAATAGCGGTGGCGATTGTCGAAATATTTCATTTCTAGATCCATGTATTCAATAAATATGCACCTTAACTCAAGGAGAATATAAAATATCGGGTTAATTCGTAGAGTAACGTTAGTTGCCTCCCAAGCATTCTGAAAATTTAAGGCTTTTTTGCCACGTAAATACCTTATCCCGTCTTTTTCAGGCTTTGTTGGCGGAAAATCGTCGGGATTAATCTGCTTAACCATAGTACTTTTTTAACAAGTTTACACTAGTATGTCTAGGCATGTCATCATTCTATAGCATTAATCGGTATCGGGAAACTCTGTATAAATTTGCCTAGTGCGTCGGGGTCTTTACGTAAGTCCACTTCGATCCAATTCTCAAGTACCCCGTGATTTATAAGTGCATCGCGCTCTTTGATAAATAAGTCGTCGTCAAACCAAAGGAACGGTTGTGTGAAATCAATAGCATCGGTCTTGGCGGACGAATCTAGTCATATGGTCGGTTTTATCTTCTCCATCAGCTCAACCGTTTCATTATCAAATAGATTACCAATATCACGAATAGGCCGGCTTGCGTCGCCCTGGCAATGAGTCGTCAGCCAATAGGTTATATCCGAGTAGTTAGCTAAGACGTATTTAATAAACTCTTTGGAATGATTCGCTGGATAGTGATCATTCGCAAGCAGTACTCCATCAATATCTAGGTATATATTCACTAGATTGATTATAACCCCTTGTTCATAACGAGAACAGTAATCGTGCTAGAATAATGCTAAAATGGTGATAGGGGGTGGATATAAATATGAGAGACTGCTATACTCCTAATGAGCTTATGCTAAAACAAAAAAATGAAGCCCAGTTTGTTGAACTGTTTCAAATAAGTTTAACGGACGAAAAATTTATCTCAAGAACGGAAGTCCCAACGGCACATGGGATTGCTGATCTTGTCCTAGTTAAACCACTTGACAAAAAAGTGGCTATCCGACAATCGCACGAACAAGTCTACAATCTAACGAACGAAAATTTTTTCCAAGTGTTGGATAATTTACCAGATAGACATAAAAGAAAAAAAGGCATAACGATAAATGACTTAACTAGTAGGGTTCATATCTCTGATAGCTATTTAAAGCATAAGGTTTTAAAAAAATTGATTGAAGAGGGATTTGTAGTTAATGAAGACACTGGATACTTCAAAATAAACGGATGGTTACCACTAGCTAGCAAGGTTATTGCGTACGAGGCTAAGCTTTACGACTGGAAACAGGGTCTTTACCAAGCTAATCGGTATAGATATTTTGCTGATGAGACTTATTTGCTTATGCCAGCTGAAACTGTACATCGAGCAAAAGTAGAGGAGTTTGAACGTACCGGTGTGGGGCTTGTTTCTTTTGATATGTCAACAAGCAGGAAATGTGTAATTGTAAAAGCTGGTAAACATAAGGACGACTTAGATTTGATGCGTCGTTACACGGTTATGGAATATTTCCTCGATCAGATGCTTACAAATAGAGCACACCTCCGCGCGCTTTAGTATACACTTCTATAAATTTATCTGGTTTGATGAAGCGTATATTGTCATATGTTTTTAATTTCAATAAATGTTTGTCGTGGGATAACACTATATTGCTTCTAGATGCTATCGCAATTTTTATAAACTCGTCATCGTCTGGGTCTACGCTTATTTGGCCGCCTAGATTAATCGTATTAGTAGGTACGAGAGAAATAACGCTTGTGTATAGGTTTTCCATTCTTTCTACACTAAGATGTTTGTTCGGGTAGAAATTCATTATCCGGTCTATTCTTATTTTTTCTTTGTATTCCGAAAAGCTTTCATTACTGCCATATATAGCAACTCGGCCACTGAGTGCAAGGTTGAGTATCTTTCTTTCACCATTGCGAGCACTGACAAAACCCCTTAGTAGCACGTTCGTATCTAAAACTAACTTAATCATCCTTGTCAATTTCTTCGAGCAGTTTATCTAGTTCAACATCATCTTGTACTTCATTGGGCCATTTTATTACTTCATTTAGTACGGTTGCCCATTTGTTTATGTAAGTATTGTTCTTTGGTCCTATCTTATTTACTGCAAGATTGTTCAGTTCCTTTTGTGCAGTTATATATTTGTTCTTAACATATTCAACTCGCGCATCACCATTTAGGGATGATAGCTCGCGGTATAAGTCACGAATTATTGTAACTTTATGTTTGATTATCACATCGTTACCTTCTGGTAGTTTTTTGCTGCATGACTCGCAATCACATAAATAACCCATCTTTCGCAAATCATTTATATCCAAATTATTCATTATTGGCGGATAATAGACCTTCGTAGAAGTTGTGTTGCTTCGTGGTCCTGTCTTAGCTATATAGGCTTCGTTACCTCTCCAAGAGCTGGATATATATGAAGCTCCCGCTAAAACTAAAACAAGTCCAAAGCCTCCCACTGGGTTTACTATTACCGGAGCATGCCATGATAATTCGTGTACAAGACGCGCAAGTCCAATCAGCTCGTCTAGGCTGGCGGTTTTATCGTTAAGACCCTCTACTTTTACTGTAAAATAATCAACATCATTCTTGAAGTCTTCACCATACCGTGATGCAATATATGATACCTCTTGTAGGTTTAAAAGCGCATTACATTTTGGATTTACGACAACATTTATCTTTGACTCAATTCCACTAGCCTTTACGTTGCCGATAGTTTCATTAACCATTGCAAGGCTTACATTAAAGTACTCTGTATTGAAGTGTTCATACGATAGATATGGAGTACTTAGAATATCAAGTCCATGGTCTCTTTGAAAATCAAGAACTGGAATAACAAATTCTTTTAGCCTATATTCCGCGTCAGAGTATAGCTTAGTTGCGTCTACTGATGCGTAGGGTAGTTTTTGATAACAAGTACTCTGCGCCAGCGTAAGCTTATCAGTCTCGGGGTCTATTATTAAGGTATCTACGGCATTCTTTGTTTCAGTAAAAACGCCTGGATATCCAGCGGCAGTGGATGCATTAATAATGGCATGGTCTATACCCAAACCGCTCTTACTTAGGTTCTTGTCTGTGACCCTTGGAATAAATATAATATCTCCTGAACTCATTAGTTAATTATAACACCTCTAGCGCATTCTACTTAAGCAGTCGCCATGCCTTGGGCGTATTCCTTCTTAACCCTTCCCTTTACATACCCCCTCGTTATTGGTATCGAGTAAAACTATCAAGGTCGTTCGTTATCTATCAAACTCGAGTATTAATGACGAGAAAGAGCCTGCTCTCACAGGCTCCTCCCAAAGGCCTCCACCACAAGGCCTGATTCTATTATATTCAAAAAAACTTACGGTGTAAAATCTGTTAGTGATCTTATTCTCCCAAAAAATTATCCACTAACTTGAGCTCTTAGCGGATTTATTTTTGGGCGAAAAAGATTCTCTATTTTTTCAGAGCCTCAGTAATTATATTTCTAATGTCTTCATCTGATCTATTATTAAAATCATATAATCTTACCAAAGGAATGCCGGCATTTTTTAAAATCTTTTCAACTTCGTGATCTCGCTCTACGCGGTCAACATTATTGTGCGTGTAGTCGTCCAGCTCTACTGCGCAAATCAAACCTAATGTATTCTTGTCGCATAAAATATAATCAACAGATTTACCGTTTATATGACTAAATGCGCCTCGCCAATTCTGACCGTTGATTTTGTGATTTAGTATTGCAGAAAGGTGAATTTGAGGAAATATAAAATATTTTTCGTTTACGCTGTTATATAATTTACGAAACAAATCAGTTTCGGCTCTAGTCATTATGTATTGTTTTGCCGTGTATTGATAACCGTATTTATCAACTTCTTCAATATTGTCTTTTGACTGTTTATTTCTTTTTGCATTTTTATAAATCAAAACAATAATTACAACCCAAAATAACAACGAAATAAACATTACTAATGGAGAGTCGTTTTGCATATTAAAACAATTTAAGCATTTATCGATAATTATCACAAGCAAAATTAAGTGATCGTGACTCAACCAAAATATGCGAAACTAACGGTCGTTATTTATAGTAGGTAAAATAACGGTTATAAGCTCATCAGCGTCATCCATGCTAAACTCGCGCTCAGTTGGCGTAGCCTCACTAGAGAATTGTTCCATAAGTTTAATAAATGCCTCATCTGACCACATTAATAACCCTTTGTTACTAAAAGAATCTGTCACATTGCGCGGACAAATATCATCGAGATCCTCGCCATTTTTCTCACCGGTATAAAAACCGTATAGAGATTCGTTATTTTTGTCGTAGCGTGTGACATAAAACTTATACCGGTAATTTGGGTGCATATATACATCCTCTTCGCCCCGTCCGGGATAGCCCATTTGCGTCTTTAGAAACACAAAGCCTTTATCTAGAAGAGCGGTCTTATAATCATCTCTTGTCATGGCTTAAGTATATCAATAATTAGAATTTTTCCTTCCTCTGTCTCCTCATTATACGGGTGAACCAAAAAAGTCAAGGTAGTACAAGTCTCCACCTTGACTTCTTTGGTTTGCAGCCCGTGTTTGCTCGCCAGAGCGGCAGAAAGCCCGCTCAAGAAATAATAAGGAGGTTCCATATGGAAACCGAAACAACGAAAGTAGCAGAAATAGCAAAACTGAACGACGAGTTCAGAAAGGTCAACACGATGAATCTGACTCGGGGCATATTCGAGTTGCACGATGTCTTAGGACTAGTCCGAGCTGTCAGACAATTCGACAGCTTTAACGAGAATAACGATCCGTACGGAGAGCACGATTTCGGAACGTCTTTTTCGTTTAGGAGGGTATATGGGCGGCGCAGAAAAGTTTCATAACGTCATCAAAATATTAACTGAATCATTTCAGGTAGATGATGAAGCAATTAATGAATTGCGCGAGATACTCGAACGCCAACAGCAACAAATAGTTACAAAACAACAAGCCGAAGAAGTCGGAAGAGGCTTGATTACGATTTTCGAAACTCTTGCGAACGGCAAAGAAATTATTATCAAGGGTAATAGCAATGATAAATAGCAAAGACAGCACTGTAATTTTAGCAAGGGTATCGTCTAAATCACAGGAGGACGAAGGCTATTCTCTTGATTCCCAGCTAAAGCTCTTGCAGGGTTATTGCCTATTAAATGGCTTAAAAGTAGTTAAAATATACAAAATTGCAGAAACCGCTTCCAAAGAACAAAGCCGTAAAATATTCAGCGAACTACTCGCCTACCTTTACAAGAACAATGTTTATAATCTAGCGGTTGAAAAAACCGACCGCCTAACCCGCAATTTAAAAGACGCGGTATTGATAGACGACTGGTTGCAAGCTGACGGCGATCGCATGCTTCATGCGGTTAAAGAAAATATCAAACTCCATAAAGAATCAAAGTCCGACGTCAAATTTATGTGGAATATCCATCTGGCAGTAGCAAAAAAATACACTGACAATTTACGCGAAGAAGCTATGAAAGGATGGACGGAAAAATTAGCCCAAGGTTGGATGCCATCTCGGCCGCCCATCGGCTACACGAGCGCCATACGAAACGGCAAACGCATTCATATTACCGACCCAAAAACCAGTCCGATTATCAAAAAAGCCTTTAACTTATATCTAAAACCAGCTGAGTCAACGGTCACGGTATGGGCGTTTCTAAAACAAGCCGGGATTACTACATATAGTGGTCGTCCGCTTGCTAAAAGTGCTACTCACAAACTTCTTCAAAATCCATACTATATGGGGATTATTCAGTTTAATGGCCAGACGTATGCCGGTTCACATAGGCCATTGATTACCAAGGAGCTATTTAATGCCGTCCAAACAAAAATGCATAGTGGCAGATCTTCGAAACAACACAAGCATGATGTGGTATTAAGAAATATCTTAGTTTGTGGGCATTGCGGCAAGATAATTACTCGGCAATGCCAGAAAGGACACTTATATGGCGCATGTCAAAGAGACCTTCCTGCATGCAAGCAAAACAAAATGGTTCGCGAGGAATACATACAAGAGATTCTTACCAATAAGCTCAAAGCACTGATTAGCCCGTCACCTGCGGTTGTTAAGTGGCTTGTGGCTCGTTTAAATAGCGAGTTCGAGTTAAACACCCATTCCGCCGAGACATATCGAGAAACGATCAAATCACGAATTAATAAGCTCGAAATAATGGATGAAATGCTGTACGACGATAAACTTACGGGAGTGATTACGCCGGATCGCTATGAAACTAAACACGTCGGTTTTAAAAAGCAAATCGAAGAACTATCCGACCAGCTGCTAGTCTCCGACGCAACGATTGAAAACAAGCACAGCGAAGCCATAGATCTTATCGAGCTGACACAGACAGCATACGACCAATTTTTGTCTGCTGATTTAACAAATGAGGCGAAACGCACGATTTTAACCAAACTATTCAATTCAGTAATATTCACGAACAATTCCCTATCTGTTAATTACACATATTTAGCAAAATCAATTGCTCAAAAATGCGAAAAAACTAAGCAAATTATGGAGGAACAAAAAATGCTTAACCAAACCAACAAAAAAGACCTCATTAAAAGAGGTCAAACTGTAGAGAACTTTCATCAGGAGCTTCTCTTTCCTGTTTGGCAGGGGCACGTGGAATCGAACCACGATCTTAGGTTTTGGAGACCCATATACTAGCCGTTGTACTATGCCCCTATGATTAGTATTAACCACGAAATATTTTAACAGGTATTTATATATATTTAAAGTGTTGCAAAAGCATTAGCGTCGTCTTATAATAATGCAAGAAAGAAAAGATAATATGATTCGAAGGAGGCTGCTTAGCCTAAAATAGGCTAAATGCAACTTAGTAAAATGAATATTTTGATGCTTGGGTGGGAGCTTCCTCCTCACAATAGTGGCGGTTTAGGAGTAGCTTGTTATCATATGTCCAAAGCTCTGGCTATGCGCGGGGCAAAAATTGACTTTGTAATTCCTTACACTGCTAGTCATCCTAATATTGACTTTATGAATATTCATTGTGCCACTCCCCTTACTCCTCTGCAGCGTTATGGTCTGGGTGCGTATGATAGCTCAAAATTACTAAATAAATCGTTTACTAAAGCTGACATGAATGACTTGAAAGATATGCGTGGAGTTCAAAAGCGATATATTAAATTTGTTGAATATCTCGTTGGTGAAAAATGCCCTGATGTTATTCACGCTCATGATTGGCTGACGATAGAGGCAGGGATAAGAGCCAAAGAACTGACGGATGCACCACTAATCGTGCATGTGCATGCAACCGAATTTGATCGTTCTGGTAGCGATAATGGCAATCCCCTAGTTCATGAAATTGAGTATCAAGGACTAATGATGGCAGATAGAATCATTGCAGTTAGTAATATTACCAAGGGAATTCTTGTTCAAAAATATGGCATACCCGCAGAAAAAATTGAAGTTGTTCATAATGCTATTGATGTAGCAAGCTTTGATGACGGATACGTTTATGATTACAGCACATATAGATACCTTGAGTCGTTGAGATATGCTGGGTACACAATAGTAACCACTATCACCAGATTCACTATTCAAAAAGGATTAGTAAATTTTATGAGGGCTGCAGCCAAAGCTTGTAGTAAATATGACAAAATAGTATTTTTATTAGCTGGAGATGGTGAACAGAGGGACGAACTTATTAGATTATCGGCTGATTTAGGCATTTCCGACAAAGTTTTTTTTACAGGTTTTGTCAGAGGTAAGCAATGGCGAGACGCTTATAGTGTCGGTGATATATTCGTAATGAGTTCCGTTAGTGAACCGTTTGGACTGACTGCACTTGAAGCTGCACATCACGATAATGCATTAATAGTAACTAGACAGTCAGGCGTTGGTGAAGTATTGAATAGTATTTTTCGCTATGATTTTTGGGACGAAGATCGTTTAGCAGATCAAATTATCGGTATAGCTACATCCCAAGCTTTAAATAGTTCTCTAAAACAAAATGTAAAAAATGAATATTGTAAAATTTCCTGGCACGATGTAGCTACAAAATTTTATAATATTTATAATTCCATGAAACAAGGAGTCGTATCATGAGTAAACGTGGCATCGTTCTATATTTACATGCTCATCAACCATATCGCGTACGTAAATATAGTGTATTTGATACTGCAATAAATCATGATTATTTTAACGAACGTGTCTATGAAACTCGTTCCAATAACGAAATGATTTTCAAAAAAGTTGCAGATAAATCTTATCGACCAATGAATCAAGTTTTAGAAAAGCTTCTTGAACGCCACCCTGAATTTAAGGTATCTCTTAGTATCACGGGCACATTTATAGATCAAGCACTATCATGGACACCAGACGTGATTGAAAGTTTTAAAAAACTAATTAACACTGGCAGAGTAGAAATTGTCAGTGAAACATATTATCACTCTCTTGCTTTTTTCTATAGTCGAAGTGAATTTGAAAGACAAGTAGAAGCTCATAAATCAAAGATACGTGAAATATTTGGAGTAGAAACTAGTGTATTTCGTAACACTGAATTGTCTTATAACGATTCTTTAGCGAAATGGGCTGAAGAATATGGCTTTAAGGGTATCTTAGCTGAAGGTTGGGACCCTATCCTTGAATGGCGAAGCCCAAACTATGTCTATCGACCAGCAGGTACGAACAATATATCGTTACTTTTGAAAAATTATCGTCTTAGTGATGATGTTGCATTTAGGTTTAGTGACAAGGGATGGTCGCAATGGCCATTGAAGGCTGAATCTTATACGGATTGGGTGAACGTATCACTTGGCGATAAGCAAATTGTAAACCTTTTTATGGATTATGAAACTTTCGGTGAACATCAATGGGAAGATACAGGTATATTTGACTTTTATGAAGATTTCGTTAGCAGATGGCTTCAGAATGAGTACAACACTTTCTATACGGTATCCGAGGCAGTTGACGAATTCCAGCCTGTTGGAGAAATAAGTATGCCTCATACAGTCACATGGGCGGACTCTGAGCGAGATTTAACAGCTTGGTTGGGAAATAGTATGCAACAAGAAGCCTTGAAATATGTTTATGAGTTGGAAGAGGACATAATGCGAAGTGATGATCCAGAGCTAATTAGTGACTGGCGTAAATTACAGATTTCTGACCATTTCTATTACATGTGTACTAAGTGGTTTAATGACGGTGACGTTCATGCTTATTTTAGTGCTTATGATTCGCCATATGATGCCTTTTTGTATTATATGAATGCACTCCGAGATCTACGCTGGAGACTATATCATAAACACTTAACGGAGAATTAAATGGCCAGGCCGATAGTATTAAGCAATGGTGAATTACATGTCGGGTTGAATGGTTTTGGAACTGTACATGATTTTTATTATCCTTATGTTGGTTTAGAAAATCATTCTGCTGGGAATAATACAAGACATAAAGTTGGTATTTGGATAAATGGCGATTTAAGTTGGATAGATAATCCTAAAAATCCCACCAATGAATGGACTTTTAAATTTAGATATCCTTACAATGCTCTTATTGGTCATACTATTGCAAAAAATGAGCGTCTTGGGATAATACTTGAATTCGATGATTTTGTTGATTCACATGTCAGTGCATTTTTTAGAAATATCCACATCGTTAACTTAAGAAATGAGCCTAGAGAAGTGAGATTATTTTTACATCAAGCATTTGCTATAGGTGATTCACGTAGCAACACTGACACGGCTCAATTTTTACCAGATAGTAATGCCATTTTACATTATAGAGGCAGAAGAGCATTTGTAGTGTCCGGTAAACATCGTGATGAATCTTTTGATCAATATACCGTCGGGTTATTTGGTATTGAAGGTAAAGAAGGCACTTTTTGTGATGCTATTGACGGTGAACTAGGCATGAATAATGTTGAACACGGACGAGTAGATTCTACTATTAGATTTAAAGTAAATGTAGGTGCGAATAGTTCAGAACGGGTTCATTATTGGATTACTGCAGGTATGTCTACTCGCGAGGCAATAAGAATTCATAAGCAAATTAGAGAAGATAAAGCTATGGATAATCTACGTCGGACTGCTGATTGGTGGCATGAATGGCTTAGACCGATAACAAATATCGTTAACAAGATTGATCCAAAACACAGATCAAACTTTATTAAAAGTGTAATGATAATTAAATCACAGATTGATAAAAGAGGAGCAATAATTGCCAGTACTGATACTTCAATGTTAAATAATTCGCGAGATGCATACAGTTATTGTTGGCCTCGCGACGGAGCTTATGTACTTTGGCCCTTGATAAGGATGGGCTATAAAGAAGAAGCATATAGATTCTTTCAATTTACTAAACGCTGTTTACATCCTGAGGGATATCTCATGCATAAATATCGTGCTGATGGTGCACTTGGTAGTAGTTGGCATTCCTATATTCACGACGGAGTAGTAACGCCACCGATTCAGGAAGATGAAACAGCCTTGCCATTATTTATGTTTGCACAATATTATCAGATGGATCCTGATACACGTCTGTTGAAAGAATTTTATAAAGACATGATAGTGCCAATGGCGAATTTTCTTGCCGAATTTGTCGATTCAATTTCAGGATTGCCTAGAGCTACATATGATTTATGGGAAAGAATCTTTTCTACTACTACATATACCACCGCGGTGACCTATGCAGCTTTATTAGCTGCTTCTGATTTAGCATCAGCCTCTAACGATCCTAATAACGCAGTTAAATGGCGAAGTGTCGCAAATGACATTCAAGAAGCAGCACATAAACATCTCTATAATGAAGAACGAAAGATTTTTTATCATGGGATTAACATCGTTGATGGACAAATAGTAAAAAATGGCGTAGTTGATGTCTCTAGTGTATTTGGTGCGTATACTTTTGGTTTATTTTCACCAGACAGTGTTGAAATGAAATCATCCATTAGTACTATAGAAGAAATGTTTGATATAAATAATGGTGCTCTCGGTCTTCCTAGATACGAAGATGATGATTACAGACGCGTTAGTCCAGGTGTTACTGGAAATTTTTGGTTCGTAACGTCTTTTTGGTTAGCCCAGTACTATATAGATAATAGTAATATTGAAAAAGCCCTAGAGATATTAGATTGGGCAAAGAGCCATACTATGAATACAGGTGTTATGAGTGAGCAGATAGATCCAATTACTCATGAAATAATATCTCCTGCCCCATTGACTTGGTCTCATGCCGAGTATGTCGCTACAATTTTAGACTTGATTGCCAAGGAAAAATCATAATGCACCGACCGTTGCGTTTAAAAACAAAACGGATTATGTACAATATAGCCAGAAATTTTTCTAGCTCAAGAAAACATAAAAGATTAATAAACAAATTTGCTGAAAAATATAGTCTGGTTAATTTTGGCTCAGTAAATCGTTTGTCTGACGAAGGCGACATTATTAGAGGTTTTACGTCATCAACTTCGCATCAAGATAATCATTATTGTGTTGGGACTGTGGACGGATATGATATTAAATTGGTTGATAGAAGTGATGTGGTTTGTAAACAGAACGGATTAATAGAAGTATATAATTGGCTAATATTTACAGTAGATTTACAGAACCAATATGATATACCCCATTTTTTTATTAAAGCTAAGAGTGGTGTCACGAAATCTTATGATTCGTTTTTTTTAATTTACCCAAATATGAACGAAATTGATATGGGAACGTTTGAAGATTACGGAACAGAATTTACGAGTCGTTTTTCTGTTTATTCCCCTTCGACGAAATCAATTGAAGTTGAACGTCTATTGCCAGCAAGTGTAGCAAGAGTCTTTAGCGCTCATTTTTGGCCATTATCAGTCGAGTATTTAGATGGTGTTATATATTTATATACGGACAGTAAACACATAGCTACAAATCATCTTGAAACTATGCTAAAAGACGGAATTTGGTTTGCTCGTCATCTGGATAGACAAGTCGAGTTATTATATTAACTTTTTCTCTCTTTGACTTCGTTGCGACCGAGATTCTTTTTGGTTTCAGTATAAAAAGCATGGACGCGTGCAATCGGGTCATATTTTTTTAATCTGATTTTTTCGGTAGTATTTTGGGTATTTTTTGTCGTGTAATATGTACGATGACCACTAAGTTCACTTACAAGTCCGACAAGTTTTCTCTTGGTATTCTTTTTTGCCATATATTTCCTTATGTTCGCCTTTAGCTAAATTACTAATGGCAATTGATAAACTATTAGAGGTAGATTATACCAAAAAACTCAGCAAATTACAACATTTCTTATCGGAAATTTATAAATGAAATTGGAAAGCTTAGATCACTATTTTTAATTAGATGCATAGCTTTTTGTAAATCATCTTTAATAGATCCTGTTACTCTGACTGAATCACCTTGAATTTGAGTTTTTAGTTTAGGCATGTTATCTCTTAGTATCTTGGATATTTTTTTAGATTTTTCTTGGTCTAACCCTTCAATAAATGGAATTTCTTTGACTGCTTTAAGATTACTGTCGCTGATTGCTTTTGATAAATCCAATATTTTACTACTTTGTTCTCTAGAAGCAAGCTTTTTACGAATAATTTCTATAATACTTTCAATTTGCCAATCATTTGACCCAGTAATTTTAAAACCTTTTTTGTCATCTAACCATTCTATATTCGCTGGCGTTCCCTTGAAATCATAACGATTAATTATCTCTTTTTGAACTAATGCAAAAACATTGTTTATTTCTGCCTTATTGTACTCAGATACTACATCAAAACTATAATTTGCCATAGACTAATTGTATCAGTTCATTGAAAATAGAACACCTTATATGTTAGAATTATCGATGATGCCGTGATAGCTCAGTTGCTGTTCGAGCCTGTAAGGCGAGTAAAATCGTATGAGTGCAACGCTCTACCAACTGATATATTTACGTAATTAACATCGTAGAGGTATTTTATGCCGTGATAGCTCAGTTGGTAGAGCGCATCCATGGTAAGGATGAGGTCCTGGGTTCAAATCCCAGCCACGGCTCCATATACATCTTGATGACATATCAATTTTAAGATAATATATTCAAGTATGTTTTTGCCGCCTTAGCTCAGTTGGTTAGAGCGACGGTTTTGTAAACCGTAGGTCCTCGGTTCGAATCCGAGAGGCGGCTCCAAGTTCACTTATGAGCTGGGGTAGTGAAGCGGTCAAACACGACAGACTGTAAATCTGTTGGCATTCGCCTTCGTAGGTTCGAATCCTACCCCCAGTACCAAGTTAAATTGCCACTCCGACAGGATGTGGCTATTTAATTTGGTTATTTCAGGCTAGGATTTGAACCGTTTTTTTTACGTAGTAAAAAAGTAGGTTCGGCGTAACGAACGAAGTGAAGAAAAGCACTCGCATATGCGGGTATTTTTCTGAACAAGTGAGTGGAGAAGGTCTAAAACCGCTATCCTACCCCCAGTACCAAGTTAAATTGCCACTCCGACAGGATGTGGCTATTTAATTGACAATGAATTATAATTATGAAATAATTTAATATTAAAGATTGAGTAATATATGCTCAACAGTACGTTAAAAGAGATGTTGCGATTTATTACAATTTTTAGGAGGTGCTTTTTGTTTGCCGATAGTAATTCCTGGTGAAATTGAAGAAAATTTAATATTAATTTCTAGTAACGGTACGTTGCATAAATTTGAAGGATTTTCGATTGAAGGTGTGTTAAATGTATTATCGATTTGTCTATCTATTGATGAAGATCACTGTGAATATTATTATTTAGTCGAACTTGAATATGGTTCAGTTTTGAACTACATACATAATGATTCAATCTTAAACGAAGAAAATTATTATGTTCTTCACATTGGTTTTGGATCACCTACTGTCAGAGAAATTCAAAATAATATGTTAAAAAAACAAAAAACTAGAATTACCGCTGATGGATACAGGGTAACGATTAAGCCAGGTAAGTATGGTAAAAATTGTCAACCGAATTGGCTCAAGCCAAAAGTTATTGGGCCTATGAGTGTGCAATTAAAGTCTGTATCTTATCGATGTGGCTCAGGTGGTTCGTGGTGGGATGTAGTAATTTTTGCTCCAAAACTAATGTGCGTTTACAATAATGAAGATAATTTGAAAGAAAAATTGTCTTGTTGTTGAACTACTGAATCGCAACAACCTTTAACAAATTCAAGCCCTTTGATTAATTTCAAAGGGTACTTTTTTATAAAATTACATTATTACTCGACGAGGTTGTTTAATTTTATTTGCTTGACTTTGAGGAATTATTAAATTTGTTGCCCTTTTTCGAAGTCTATGTGCTAAGTTGTCTTGACCAGTTCTTTCATAAGCATCCGCCAAAATATTTAATGTTTGTGGAATTGGATCAAGCCTTACAGCTTCTTCTAAAGATTCTAGCATTTGTTTAGTATTTCCAAGTTTTTCTTGTACTTTTGCATAGGCAATATGTCTTGATGGTAAATCACTTTCTATAGATAAGGCCTGTTCGAATGCCAAAGCGGCTTTTTCGTAATTTTCTGTCTCTAAATAAATTAGTCCTACATTATGTAAACTACTAGCACTTGGTTCAAGCGATTGTGCTATTTCAAAACATTCAATAGCATCTTTTAGAGATTTTTGTTTAGCATAAAGAATACCAAGTCTATTATAGGCACTAGAATTACGTTCATCTATTCTTAAAATAGTGAGCAAGGCCTTCTCTGCCCTAAGGTATTTCTTACTCTGTAATGAATCTTGAGCAATGTTCCAAAGTTGATCAAGCTTTTCTGATAGCTTAGCGGGAATATCGTTAGCAACCTCACTAACTGTTTGAGGTTGCCAGATAACCCAAATTCCTAATAATATAATTAAAATTAAACCGAACATAATCTTTTGATATTATAACAGATTATATTGATATACGAGCTATACATAAGCGTATATTACCATTAGCTTCAATTTGCTTATATGTGTATACTAAACTGTCTACAATTTTTAGTAATTGAGGATGGGGATTATTTATTATACTTATCTTTAATATTTTACAAGCATCATTAATCAGTGATAGTGCTGAATTTCTATCTTCATTATATTTTTGTGCTAACAATAATTTATTATAAGTATTACTTCCTAATAATTCTCTTGCATCTTTTATAATATTGCTACGTAATTGAAAATACGATTCTTCTTTTGATAATCTAGTTAGCTCAGCTGGCTTACCTTCAGCGATAAATAACAATTGTGACCTTTTTATTTTTTCAGTTACTCCAAGGCTGTCTAGTAATTTATTAGATTGATCATACGTTATAGGTTTTATATTTATTTTTTCGGTTCGCGACAAAATTGTTGGTAATAATTTGTTTATTGAACAAGACACTATGATAAAATGCGTATTCTCATTCGGTTCTTCAAGAAGTTTTAAGAAAGCATTTTGTGCCTGTATAGTCATTTTTTCACCATAATCAATTATGATAATGCGTTTATTTGTTATCTTAGATTTACAAAGCTCTGTGATATGTCTAATTCCGTCAACCGAAATTACACCTTTTTCAAAATCTATCATTTCATTTTTTTCTGGTAACAGGATAAAAGGTTTAGAATCTAATGATTCACAAATATAATTAGCAATTGTACTTAGACCAACTCCTTTTTCACCAGTAATTAATAATGATTGTGGAAAATTTTTTATTATTTTATTTATCATTAAATTTGTTGAATTATTAATAATGGGTTTCATGCTATATCAGCTTTTGGAAATTTATTAATAAAATCAATCGGTATTGGTGAAGTAAAAATTTTACGTCCATACGTTGGTATTGTTATTTCTAAACTGTAGGCATGTAAATACATGCGATTAGATTTTTTACCGTATACTTTATCACCAATAATTGGAGTATTTAAATATTTCATGTGTACCCTTAACTGATGAGTGCGACCTGTTTGAGGTTCTAATTTAATTAACGACTTGTTATTTATAGTAGAGATTATTTCATAATTCGTTATAGCTGATTTACCATTTACGTCAACGCGAAAGGTACTTGGCTGAGAAGTACTTCTTTTTATTGGTAGATCAATTTTTGCTTTAGATAATTTAGGCACTCCGTTAATCACTGCAAAATATATTTTTTTTGTTTTTCTTTCAGAAAATTGTTTCTGAAGCATTTTTGCAGTATTAGCATTTCTCGCTCCAATCATTACTCCGCTAGTGTCTCTGTCTAGTCGATGAACTATTCCTGGACGATTCGTATCTAAGTTATAATTAGTATATCTTCGAAAAAAATCAGCAACGGTGAATTCATCATTCAATACACCTTTAGAATGAGCTAATATCCCATCTGGTTTATTTATGACTATAACATCATCGTCAATATATATGATAGGAAATTCTATATCGTCATAATTTTTTTCTTTAGGTAGACTAACTGACAATTTATCATAAATATTCATTTCGTGTTTTGGTGTCGTTATAATTTTATCATTTACAGAAATATATCCAGCTTTAATATATTTCTGCCAAATATTTCTAGAAAATTTTGGAAATTCTGTACTTAGTTTGATATCCAACCTTATTTTATTTGATACTGATTTGAAAAGATAACAATCTTGTTTTTTATTGGGAACTCCAAAAGTGTCGGAATCCATAATAGGATTCTTGATAATTTCTCCATTGATATTTGGAAATATTTTTTTAATTTCCGATAATATATATTTTTCGTCATCATTGGCTGATGTGTCAGATAAAATACAATAATATTCTTTTAAAAATTTAAAAGATACCAAGGTATTTATATTACTTGGATTGAATATTTTTATTAATTCAATTTGTCGAGGTATGTTATCTGCTTTTGCTATATTAAAAAGTCTTAAAATATCTAAAATATCTCGACTGGAAAATTTTGTCATTATTATCCTTTTGATCTTAAGCCAACTGCTTTCTGTACTTTTAATAACGTAGCGTTAGCAATAGGTATAAGTTCTTGCTCTGATTTTTCTAACTTTGATAGTAATTCATCATCAGATATTTTATTCAGTTTTGAATGAAAGTCAGTTAAAAAATCAGAAACAGCATTTGCAACTGCTTTTTTAAGATATCCATAATTTTGTAGTCCTACCCATTCAAGATTAATATTTTCTTGTTTTTGATTTGTAATTAAAGCTAGAATTTGTAGCAAATTTGTTATACCTGGTTGTTTTTCCCAGTCAAAATTTATAAAACCAATACTGTCGGTAGTGGCTGACATAATTTTTTTATATGCGATTTCTGGACTATCGACTAATAGTATTTTTGACCTATTTTCTTCGGAGCTTTTACTCATTTTTTTAGTAGGATCAACCAAATTTCGTATACGCAAACCATTATCACGATTTATAAATTTTGACTGCTCAGAGGTTGATACGGGAACTACAAAAATTTCTCCAAATTTGTTATTTAATCGATTTGCGATATCACGTGTTATTTCGATGTGTTGAAATTGGTCTTCACCAACGGGAACATATTTTGCACCATATAGTAAAATATCGGAAGCCATTAATACTGGATAATTAAATAAACCAACTGATACGCTTTCAGAATCATCCTTGGATTTTTCCTTGTATTGAGTCATTCGATTCATCTCGCCAACATAAGTAAAACAGTCAAGAATCCAAGTTAATTCGCTATGAGCAGGAATATAACTTTGACGATAAATATATGTATCTTCATTATTTAAGTCAAGACCAGATGCGATAAAATACTTTAAATTAAGTAAGGTGTTTTTATATAAATTATTATAATCAACTGGTGTAGTAAAACTATGTAAATCTGGCACGAACATATTGATTTGATATGTACCAGCATATTTTTTTTGTATATCTACCATAGGTAATATAGCACCTAGATAATTGCCTATCGTTGGCTCTTCGTTCGATCTTATTCCAGTCAAAATAATTGGTTTTGTCATAGTTGTTTCTATTATACATTATTAATAGTACGTGATGATGAAGTGAATGGATATTAATATAGATTGACAATTAGTTTTATATGTGATAAAATATGAGTGTATACTTTTTTAGTTATTATTAAAAAAGAATTAAGCAATTTAATATGTCAGATTATTACAATGCATGTCGCTGTCGATTATTTTGAGTAATATTCATCGCACCTATTTATGTAATAAATTAATGTGTGAAGGGGGGTGTAATTATGAATAGTCGCTATAATAGAAGTCAAAAAAGCCCATATGATTATCCAGACATGTTAAATTTTGAAAGATTGGCTGGACGTCAATTAAGGAGCCAGGATAATGCCTGGAGTATCGCTAAGGTATTGTACCTACTTTTATTTATACTAATCATATATTCTATACAATGCGGAGATATTAAACTTTCTGCAATATCAGAATTTTTGAGTTATATAAGATAAATATTAACGTACTAAATACGTATTTGAGGAAGTTTATATAAAGTAAACTTCCTCAAAATCATCGAAAAGACATGCACTTTTGTAATAATCTGACATATAAAAAAACTCTGGATAATTTCCAGAGTTTAGTTTTATTAACGTTTTGAGAATTGTTCTCTTTTTCGTGCGGATCGTAGTCCGTATTTTTTTCGTTCTTTTTCTCTTGAATCACGTTTAAGTAGATCAGCCTTTTTAAGTAATGGACGTAAATCGCTAAAACCAATATTTAGAGCCTTTGCTACAGCTAATTTAATAGCATCGACTTGGCCGGATACTCCACCACCCTTTACGACAACTGTTACATCAAATTCTTTTTGCTTGTTAACAAGAGCTAACGGGTCAGTTATTTCTGCTAATTGGGATTTATTTCCACTTAAGTATTCAGTCGCAGGTTTATTATTTATGGTAATAATCCCTTTGCCTGGGTATAAGCGAGCTTGTGCAGTAGCACTCTTTCTTCTTCCTAGTCCGTATAAATATTTTAATTCGGCCATAGTTATTTAACCTCGACTTTCTTTGGCTTTTGTGCAGTATGGCTATGGTTATCGTCCGTAAAAACTCGCAATCTTTTCAAGCGTTCTGATGCAAGTTTATTTCTTGGTAACATACCTTTTACAGCCTCAGAAATGATTCTTTCAGGATATTTTGTACGTAGTTCAGATAAACTGGCTTCAGTCATTCCTCCTGGAAATCCAGAGTAATGGTAATATTTTTTGTCAGTTTCTTTTTCTCCAGTGACTATGATATTTTTTGCATTAATAACAACGACGTAATCACCAGCGTCGACATGAGGTGTATATGTAGGTTTATACTTTCCTATTAAATATTTAGAAATAGTAGTAGCTAATCTGCCTAATGGTGCTGAGGATGCGTCAATTAATATCCATCGCCTGTTTACATCGCTTGGTTTTTGAGAAAATGTTTTAGAATTAACCATTACGATTTTTCCTCCCCTTTAACAATATTTTTTGGAGTGTCAATAATTTCGTCTACAAAAGCAATCGTTGCCATTTGTGCACCATCTCCAACTCTTACCCTAGTTCTCTTTACGCGAACGTGACCACTATCCCTATTCTTTAATTGTGGTGCAATAACATCAAATAATCTGTATGAAGCTTCGTGAGTGCTAAGAGCAGAAATTACATATCGACGATTACTAAGACCACCTTTTTTAGATTTTGTGATCAGTTTTTCAATGTAACGAACTAGTTCTTTGGCTTTTGGTAATGTGGTTTCAATCTTGCCATGCATAACTAAACTAGTCGCCAAACCTTTTATTAAAGCGTCACGTTGGTCACACTCTCGACCAAATTTGCGTCCTATATATCCGTGTCGGTGCATAATTAAATTTCCAATTCTGTCAATTTTTCTTTAACTTCATCTAATGCCTTTGATCCGAAACCCTTAAGCTCACGTAAATCCTGTTCGCTTAATGTTACTAAATCATGGACAGTTCGAATATCATTATTGATTAAAGCATTTGCTGTACGAGCCGATAAACTCAATTCTTCTATAGGTGTGTTCAACTCGTTTGAGTCATCTTGATTATCTTGTCCTAATGCAGGTGCTGACTCAACCTTTGTTGACCCAGCTAAAGCTGTGTATTGATTTACTAAGATTGCTGATGCTTCTTCAAAGGCTTGTTTCGGAGTGATAGTGCCGTCAGTTTCAATCGTAATCAATAATTTATCAAGATTTGTTTCTTGACCAACACGAGTACTTTCAATTTTATATCTGACTCGGATTACAGGACTGAAGATTGCATCGACTGCAATCATATCGCTGTGAATTCTATTTACACTCGAATCTTCAATAGTTTGATAACCTCTTCCGGACTCAACAACGAAATCCATAACTATTGATTTTTTCGGATCATCAATATTACAAATAATTTGATCAGAATTTACTATTTCAACATCAGCTGTAGTTTTAATATCTCCAGCGGTAACCGGTCCTTCGCCATGTTTTTCTAGACGAAGCTCAACTGGTTCATCTGTGAATATTCGTAGTTTTACATTTTTGATATTAAGCATAATATCAACAACATCTTCTCTAATTCCTTCGACAGTAGTAAATTCGTGACTAGCACCTTCAATGCGAAAAGCGACAATACTGCCACCTTCAATACTTGACAATAAAACTCGTCGTAAGCTATTACCTAGAGTATTACCGTATCCAGCATGCAAAGGTTCTATATCAAATGTTGCACTTGTCGAACTATGTTCAATTATTTCTGCAAGTGCTGGGTTGTGAATAATTTTTGTCATATATTTTGCTCCTTTACCCTTTGTTTAACGTGAGTAATACTCAACGATTAATTGTTCATTAATATCTGGTTCTGCTTCTTCACGCTTTGGTAAACCAGTAACTGATATTTTTAAATTTTTTATGTCGTTTTTTAACCAACTTAGTGGTTCTTGAAAAGTATTCTTTACTACTTCGTCTATTTGACTAAAATAACCAGATTTGGCGCTCTTAGGTCTAACAGTAATTTCATCTCCAGGATTGATACGAATTGAAGGAATATTTACTCTTCGTCCGTTTAATAAAAAGTGTCCATGATTGACTAATTGTCTCGATGCACGACGGCTAGTTGCAAATCCTGCTCTGTAAATAACATTATCAATACGTCGTTCGAGTAATTGAATAAGTACTTCACCTGGTAATAATTCTTTACCACTAATACGGTCAGCCTCTAACATGAGTTTTGCAAACTGTTTCTCTAATAATCCATAAGTGCGACGGACCTTTTGTTTTTCACGAAGTTGAGTTGAATAAAGACTTGATTTACCTTGTCTGCCATGTGCATGTTGACCAGGTATACCAGTTTTTTTTGCCATAATTTTATGAGCTTTTGAGTGAAGTGCATAGCCTTCACGCCGACTTTGTTTAACAATTGGTGATATATCTCTTGCCATAATTATGGTCTCCTCACCTTGCGAGGTCGCACACCGCCGTGAGGTACGCCTGTAACGTCTTTTATACTGTCTATTGAAATATCATAGTTATTTAAAGCTCTAATTGCTGAATCTCGGCCCAAGCCGACACCTTTTACAAATACATCAACACTAGCAGTTCCAAATTGGCTTTTTGCAATCTCGGCTACTTTTTCTGATGCGATTTGAGATGCATATGCAGTACCTTTTTTGCTACCTCTAAAACCAGATGCACCAGCACTTGAAGAAACTAGGACATTTCCTTTTTTATCGGAAAAAGTAACTATTGTATTATTAAAAGTTGATTTGATATGCAATTGACCGGAAGGAACCGATCGGCGTTGTTTTTTCTTGGTCGTATTTTTTACATCTGCCATAATCTATTCCTTTCTACGTCTTGGACGCTGATTTCTTTTGAGCTCCACCAACGGCAACACCTTTTCCTTTACGAGTTCGTGCGTTTGTACGAGTGCGTTGTCCACGTACTGGTAATCCAGATTTATGTCGTAAGCCTCTGTAGGAATTGATATCTTTTTGGTGTTTAATATTATTTGCTACCAAGCGCTGTAAATCTCCTTCAACTCTATAATCTTTGTCGATTACTTCGCGAATTTGTTGTTCTTCAGCCTCGGTGAGATCTTTCACCCGAGTGGTCGGCTCAACTTTAGCCGCCGCAAGGATGGTGCTAGCAAAATTAGGACCAATGCCGTATATATACGTCAAAGCTACCTGAATCTGCTTCTCTGATGGGATTGTTACCCCAGAAATTCGAACCATACTTAACCCTGCCTTTGTTTATTCTTAGGTTTTTTCTTATTGATGATCCTCAGTACACCTTTACGACGTACGAATTGATCATCGGAACTGATTTTTTTGACACTTGCACGAACCTTCATAAGCGTTCAAAAATGCTCCTGATAGTTAATTTAATATTATTAATCTTTTAAGCGAAAAGTGATTCTTCCCTTACTAAGATCGTAAGGAGTCAACTCAACTTCCACTTTATCGCCAGGTACAAGACGGATATAATGCTTACGCATTTTACCAGAAATGTGAGCGATTATATTATGGCCATTCTCAAGTTCAACCTTAAACTGGGTGTTCGGTAATGACTCCACCACCTTGCCTTGCAGTTTAATTACTTCTTTTTGGCTAACCATAAATTACAGTTAATGATTATACATCAAATCTAAAAAAACGTAAAGAGGTAAATATCCAAAACACACTGTGATTTGTTTTTAAATATTAGCTTGTTTATATTATAGCGATTCGAACTTTAAATTGTCAATATTATCAAATTAAATAAGCGCCACTTTCGGCGCTTATATCATTAAATGAGAGACGGTGTTAATTACTTCCAAATCTTTTTACTCCAAGGAGCAATAATATGGTATATACGAACTTTTTGTGGCGATAGAACCATATGATTTTGTCTATATTCAATCACAACTAGCGACTTAATGCATGTTTTACTATCAATATCAAAAATATGATTAACAATATTGAGTAAATAATTACTAAATTCTGCATATTCTTCTTTCATGCATGAATTTTGAATAACATTTATAGCATAAGATAATGCTTCTTGGGCTTTTTTAAGCTCATTTCTTTCCAAAAAATAGACGGCAGAAATAATTTTTTGATTGCATTGATCTTTTACGCATTCTTTTGCATAATTGTGCGTTATTGTCTTTTGAGTATTAGTAAAGTAATTAGAAAATAATAAAATTACATAATAAAAATAATTAAAAGATTTTTGGCTCCTCAATACTATCATCACCTCTCTTTTAAAGTTGCTACTATTTGTAATGCAAATAGATACATCTATATTATACAACTAAAATATAAAATAGTCAATAAAAATAGTATTATTTATAATCGTCGTATGTGACCATTAGGGCTCTTGAATTGATTTGACGTAAAGATTCTAAAGCTACTGATACAACAATCAATAGCCCCGTTCCACCCATTGATATGTTACTATCACTGATTCCTGCGAAATTATACAACAGATATTCTGCCAAGAACGGAAGTATTGCGATGCTACCAAGAGCTAGAGCACCATATAACGTAAGTCTATTAACTACTTTATTTAAGTATTCTTCAGTTTGTTTTCCTGGTCTAACACCTTCAACAAAACCACCCTGTTTTTGTAGATTTTCAGCAATTTCATTAGAATTAAAAATTATACCTGTGTAAAAATAAGTAAAGGCAATTACTAATATAAAATATAGTAATGGATATATGAATGCTTCTAAATTTGAACTAGAAAGCTGACTTCCTGTTGGCGATTGGAACCATTTGATAAGATTTTCGGCTAACGGTAAGTAGGATTCATTTCCTGTTGCTTTTATAATTTGTCCGACAAAAGCTGGTAACGAAAGAAATGCTACAGCAAAAATAATCGGTATGACATTTGCAGCGATTAATTTAACAGGTAAAATACTTTTTATTCCACCGTATATACTGTTTCCTTGAACGCGCTTTGCGTAATTAATTGTAATTATTCGTTGAGCCTCATTAATTTTTACTAATATGTACAGTATTGCCAACGATGCACTTGCTAATGCTATTGCAACCCAAAAGTATGACGGGTTGACTGGAATAGAAAACCAACCAAAAACATCCAAGCTACCTGATGAAGTATCAAATAAAGATTTTCCAATTGACGCAAGTGTTATCGGAAGTTGGCTTATTATACCTGCGAAAATTACTAAGCTGATTCCATTACCTATACCCTGTTCAGTGATTAATTCACCAAACCACATTAAAATCATTGAACCTGCTGTCATGGCTATTACGGCTACAATCCAATTTATAATTGATGCATCAGTAAGTACGGTTGTATTATTTGCCAAAACAGTTTGTCTTAAGATGTAAATAAATGCAATTGATTGAAGGACTGCTAATGGTAGAGTGACTAGCCTTGTCCATTGATTAATTTTCCGTCTTCCAGACTCACCGTCCTTGTGTAATTCTTCGAGTTTAGGAATAGCTTTTGTCAATAATTGGGTGATGATTGACGCTGTAATAAATGGGCTCATTCCAACTAATATGATTGAAAAACTAGTTAAAGCTCCACCAGAAAGTAGGTTCAAAAAGCCACCCAAGTCCGTGTTGCCTATCAGACTATTAACTACCTCTTTTAACTGGGTTGGTTCAGCTAAAGGAACAGGAATATGAGCCATTAAACGATAAGCTGCGAATATCAAAAACAAAATAAGGACTCGTTTTTGCATATCACGATTCTTAAATGATTTAAATATTATTTTCCAGTTCATTTGTAGAACACCCTCTCTATAGATTTAACTGTGAAACGAAATTATTTTTTTACGTTTTTTGTGCTCTGTTTCAATGGTACAGCAGTTTTAACAAAAGTACCACCAACTTTTACGATAGCTAACTGAACGCCTTTACTGGCGTTATCGACGTATAACTTGATACTCTCTGTCAGCTCTCCTCGAGCAATTACTTTTACGGCTTGATATGGTGAAGCAATATAGCCCTCGTTGTATAAAACAAAATTATCTATGACATCTTTGTCTTTTAACGCATTTAAATGATCTAGATATACAATTTGAACTGGAGCCTTTAAAGACTTAAACCCTTTTGATTTTGGAATGCGTTGCATAAGAGCACCTGAGCCACCCATGAATGTCGAACGCAGTTTTTTACCAGTCCTTGCTTTTTGACCTTTTGTACCACGTCCAGCAGTTTTTCCTTGACCACCAGAAATGCCACGACCGACTCGCTTCTTATTTTTATTTGCAACTACGTTTAATTCATTATATTTAGTCATTATTTTGTTTCCTCATCAACCACTTTTTTTGTAGTTTTTTCTGATTTATTAGACAACCAACTCTTTTTAGGAACTAGATTATCTAATGCTTCAACCGTTGCGTATGCAATATTAACTTTATTAGTTGATCCTAAAGATTTAGTTAATAAATCTTTAATACCAGTTACCCCGATTATTGATCGGACTACACCTCCAGCAATAATTCCAGTTCCAGGTGCTGCCGGTTTTAATAATACTTGAGCACCAGATAATTTTATTTCTATATCGTGAGGAATCGTATTTTTTGCTAGGTTTATGTTAATAATGTTTTTCTTGGCAACATTTGTTGCTTTCGTAACAGCAGCCTGAACATCTGCCCCTTTTGCAACTCCAATACCGACTCTTCTTTTTCCATCACCAACGACAACTAATGCTTTAAAACGAAATCGTCGTCCACCTTTAACAACACGTGCTACTCGGTCTACATTTATTACGACTTCTTCATATTGTTTCTGTTCAACGGGTGTTCCATCACGTCGTGATCGTCTATTTTTTGAGTCAGCTAGAGGTGTACCTTCTCTATTTTTGACATTTAAATCAGCCATATTAAAACTCCAAACCTTCCTTGCGTATTGTATCAGCTAACGCATTTAATCTTCGAGCAAAAAGTCGGCCATTACGATCGAAAACAATTTTAGTAATTTTTACTTTCTTGGCTTTTTTTGCTATATCAGAACCGACGTAAATTGCTTTATCAGTAATAGTACCTGTTTGATTTGTGCCAACGGTGGTGCTTGATATGATGGTACATTGTTTTATATCATCTATAAGTTGTGCACTTACATGCTTATTACTAACAGACACACTAAGGCGAGGTCTTTCAGTTGTACCGATAATTTTCGATCTAATTCGTTTTTTTCTTAGACCAAGGTTTAATAATTTCTTTGATAAATTACCCATATTATTTACCTGCCTTTCCTGCTTTGTGACGTAATACTTCATTAGCATATTTAATACCTTTACCTTTGTATGGTTCAGGCTTCTTTATTGAACGTATTTCTGCGGCAACTTGTCCAACAGCTTGTTTATCTATTCCACTAACAGTAATTGTCATCTTATCGACAGTAAGTGAAACACCGTCCTTTGATTTATATTTTACTGGGTGAGAAAAACCTAATGACATTTCTATAGATTGCCCACCACCACTTACGCGATAACCAACTCCATTGATTTCTAATTTTTTCTCATAGCCTTTAATGACTCCAATAACAGCATTGTTAATTAGAGTACGTTGCAATCCATGTTGGGATTTGGCAATTCTTTCATCATTTTTTCGAGTGACAATAATTTTATCGTCTGTTAACTCAGCAGTAACATCGCTCAGATGTGGTACGATTAATTCGCCTTTTGGACCCTTGACCGAAATTACATCTGAATCGACCGTGATTGTCACGCCGGCTGGAATGATAATTGGCAGTTTTCCGATTCGACTCATATTTTCTCCTTTAATAATTTAATATACTTGTAATAATAATTCGCCACCGAGACGTTGTTTAGTAGCTTCTTGACCTGAAACTACACCTCTACTTGTACTTACAAGGACAATTCCTCGGCCATTTTTAACTTTTGGAATTTCGTTTGCTCCTACATATACTCTTCGTCCTGGTTTTGATAGACGGGTAATTTCTGAAATATTAGGATTTTCTCCAGGTTGATTAATTGTGATTACTAATACGTCGCGAGGTTTTCCATTTTCTATTTTAATATCATATAGATATCTAGCTTTTTTCAACTCTTTAGCGATTGTTACCTTTAATTTACTTGAAGGTACACGTATTTCATTTTTGCCTACTGCAATTGCGTTACGAATACGAGTTAGCAGGTCGGCTATTGGGTCTGTTGATTGCATTGTCATATATATTCCTTCCTACCAACTACTCTTTGTTATGCCTGGGATCTCACCATTTGATGCTTTTTCTCGAAAATTTATTCTTGATAGACCAAATTTTCTCATATAACCACGGGGTCTACCATGAATCGCATCCCGATTTTTCCATCTCGTAGGCGAACTGTTACGAGGTAATTTTGCTAATCCTTCAAGATCGCCGAGTTCTTTTAATTCGGCACGTTTTGTAGCGTATTTAATTATCATTTTTTTACGCTTTTCGTCACGAGCGACTGCTGATTTTTTAGCCATTAGCGTTTTCCTCCTTGTTTTTCAAAAGGTAATCCAAATTTTTCTAATAAAGAACGGCTATAGATTGCATCTCCTCCAGAAATGACAAATGTTATCTGTAGGCCATGTAAAAGTTGTGTTTCCTCAAAAGATAACTCTGGAAAAATGGATTGTTCTTTAATGCCTAGATTAAAGTTACCTGATTTATCAAAACCTTTTTGACTTACTCCATGAAAATCTCGTGTTCTTGGCAGTGACACATTAATAAATCTGTCCAAGAATTCATACATACGAGCGTCACGTAGATTAACAGAAATACCGATACGATTTTGGCCTGCACGAATCTTAAATGAAGCTATCGATTTTTTTGCGACCCTATCAACAGGTGTTTGACCAGTTATTTTTGTAATAGTATTACGTACTACTTCATAATATTTTTTGTCGTCTTTATTCTTGCCGATACCCGCTGATACTACAATTTTTTTCAACTTCGGAACCTGATGAACGTTTTTTAAATTCAATTCGGCTTGTAGTTCCCTAACAATTTTATCCTTATATAGGGCTTTCAGGCGAGGAGATTTTGGCAATTTTTCAATTTTTTTAACCATTATTTTATCTCCTTATTATTATTCTGTTTTGCAACTCGAATGGTTTTAGCTTCAACGTTCTTGGTTAAACCTATTCGACTAGTTTTGATACTTTTTTCGTCAACTACTAAAGCTATTTTGTGTATAGGTGTAGGAACATGAATATCTTTTTGGCCACCGCGTGGGTTTATTCGGCTTGGTTTAATTTTACGATGAATAACACCGACGCCATCAATTAAAACAGAGTTGTTTTTTGTTAAAACTGCCAATACTTTTCCTGTAGTTCCTTTTTTGGAACCACTTATAAACTTCACTAAATCACCTTTTTTAATTCGTTTGATTACGGGCATTCTAAAGTACCTCCGGAGCTAAGCTAATTATTTTAGAATAGCCCTTATCACGTAATTCTCTTGGAACAGGTCCAAAAACTCGTGTTCCTTTAGGTGTCTTATCTTCAGCGATAATTACGGCTGCGTTATCATCAAAACAAATTGTCGATCCATCTTTACGTTGAATTTTATCTTTTGTTCTGACGATTACTGCTCTTATGACCGATTTTTTCTTTACAATACCGTTTGGAGTAGCATCTTTAACACTTGCGACTATTACGTCACCGACTCGAGCATATCTTCTTTTGGTACCACCTAATACTTTTATGCAAAGAATTTCTTTTGCACCAGAATTATCAGTAACTTTTAAGCGAGATTCTTGTTGTATCATATTAAATCTCCACCTCTTTTATTTCGATACTATCGTGTGATTTCTCTAAAATTTTATCTAATTTGAATGATTTTCTTTTAGATATTGGACGTGTTTCGATAATAATTACTTTGTCACCTTTTTTAGCTTCGTTATCCTGATCATGAGCTATATATTTTCTACTGACTGAATATTGCTTACCATAAATAGGATGTGTTTCGCGACTAGTAACAGTGACTGTGATCGTTTTGTCAGCCTTGTCTGATGTGACTATTCCTGTCAATGTTTTGGCCATTTTATTTATCCTCCTTTTCTTTGGCTTTTTCAGCAATTTTTATTGCAGTATGAAGACGGGCAATCTCTTTTCGGGTCAGTGTAATTACACGTGGGTTAGTTAATTCACCTAAACGATGGCCACGCCTTGCTTCTAGTAAATCAGCTTGTTTTTTCGTAAGCTCATCTTTAAGTTGCACGACCGTTTTCACTTCTTGTGCATCTTTTGGTGATTTCTTCACGTTACTTTTATTAGCCATTAGATTTGCTCCCTAGTGATAAATTTAGTTTTTATCGGTAATTTATGAGATGCCAATCGCATAGCTTCACGTGCTATTGTTTCTTCGACACCTTTCATTTCAAATAAAATTGTCCCTGCTTTAACTTTTGCAACAAAAAATTCTGGATTTCCCTTACCGCTACCCATCTTGACGTCTTGTGGTTTGCGTGTAACTGGAGTGTGAGGAAATATACGAATCCAAATTTTACCACCTCTTTGAATATATCTAGTCATAGCTTGACGAGAAGCCTCTATTTGACGGCTAGTAATACGTTCATTTTCTACAGATTGAAGACCATAATCTCCGAAAGCAATATGATTTCCGCGAGTTGCTACGCCGTCATTTTTTCCTTTGCGAACCTTTCGATATTTGGTTTTTTTAGGTAACAACATATCTTAGATCCTTTCTCCCTTATATATCCAGACCTTAACACCGATTACACCTGCGGTAGTATGTGCTCGAGCAACGTAGAAATCAACATCAGCACGTAACGTGTGAAGAGGTACTGAACCTTCGATAATTTTTTCTCGACGTGCCATCTCTGCATTATTTAGTCGTCCTGCGACTTGAATACGAACTCCTTTAGCACCAGCCGTCATAGTATTTTGTGCAGCCATTTTAATCGCTCGACGAAAATTAATTCGGCGTTCAAGCTGATGAGCGATATTTTCCGCGACAAGTTTAGCTACAAGTTCAGGTCTTTTTATTTCTTCGATGTTTAACCTAATAGGAAGAGATGTAATTTTTTCTATTTCAGCCTTTAGTTCAACTACACCAGCACCACCGCGACCAATTACAACACCTGCTTTAGCAGTGTGGATAGTGATTGTAATAAGATTTGCTGAACGCTCAATCTCTATCTTGCTTATCGTCGGTCGACTTTTAAAACGTTTCTCAATCAGCTCACGAATTTTAATATCTTCGATCAGCCAGTTCGAAAAATCTTTTTTATTAGCAAACCACCTCGAGCTCCAATTTTTATGAATTTGGAGTCTGAAACTATTAGGATTTACTTTTTGACCCATTACTTCTTCTCCTTTTTAGCATCGGTATTTTCTACTGACTGCTTTTTGGTGACTTTTTTTAGCTTTAATTCTCCAGAAATTTCTACTAGAATATTAGAACTTTTCTTTTCGAATGGTAGAGCACGTCCACGACTAGCTGGCATAAAGCGTTTATATCTTGTGCCGGTTGTTACTGATAATGTTGAGATTACAAGTGTTTTTGCATCAAGACCGTGGTTATTTATGGCGTTTGCACGGGCACTTTCGATAGCTTTTTTAACAGGCAAAGAAGCTCTTTTTGGTGTATGAGATAATATAACCAAAGCATCAGCTACTGTTCGGCGATTAACCAAGCTCGCAACTAAAGATACTTTTCGAGGAGATAGATCAACACCTTTCGTATAAGACTTTACTATGATAGTATCTGCCATTATTTCTTCTCCTTACCACCATGTTTTCGAAACTTACGGGTTGGACTAAATTCTCCTAATTTATGACCAACCATATTTTCCGTCAACAAAACAGGCACATGAACTCTTCCGTTATAAACAGCTACAGTTCTACCGACCATATCTGGACTGATAGTACAAGAACGTGCCCATGTTTTAATAATCGTACGATCATCTGGTCCTAACGCTTCTATCTTTTTGGCTAATTTAAAATCTACAAATGGGCCTTTTTTAAGTGAGCGACTCATAAATTACCTCTTCCTCTTCGCATCATGGCGACTCTTTATAATCATATTGCCGACATCTTTTCGACGGCGAGTACGATAACCTAATGTTAATTGGCCCCAAGGAGTTTGAGGTGGCTTACCAGTACCATGACGTCCACCGTCACCACCACCGTGCGGGTGATCGCAAGCATTCATAACAACACCTCTAACTGTTGGCCTGATTCCTTTTCGACGTTTGCGTCCTGCCGAACCAATCTTTATGTTTTGATGTTGGATATTTCCAACAGTACCAATACTGGCCGTTGCACTTAAATGAAAACGTCTAACTTCGCCTGAAGGCATACGAACTTGGGCATATTCGCCTTCTTTTGCCATTAGTTGAGCTTTTGTTCCTGCGGATCGTACCATCTGGGCACCTTTTCCGGGATGAATTTCAATTGAATAAATCTGTGAACCAACTGGTATTTGAGAAAGTTGCATTCGGTTACTCGATTCAATAGGTGCATCTTTACCACTTTGAATATTTTTACCTTTAAACATATCGGTATCAGCTAAAATATAATGGAATAGGCCAAATTGATCTTTTACTCTAGCTATGCGAGCACTACGGTTTGGATCATATTCAATCTCTTCGACAGTTAATTTAAGTCCGGGAGCAAGTTTGTAATCAATTAAACGGTAGTGACGTTTTACACCACCACCACGATGTCTTACGGTAATTCTACCGGTGTTATTTCTTCCGGCTTGTTGTTTCTTGCTCTTTACTAAACTTTTAATAAAGCCTCGCGTAGTAATATCACTCATATCTTGACTGGTCATACCACGTCGAGCTGGAGTTGTTGGATTGTAAGATTTTATCGACATTACTTCTTCTCCTTTTTATTAGACGGAGATTCAGTTTTTGCCTTATTTTCTGCATTTTCAATTTCATCAAAAATTTTAATCTTACTACCATCCGCCAGTGTTACGTAAGCTTTTTTGAAATCTTGTCTAGTTGTAGTACCAGGATTAGCTCTTTTACCACGAGAATATCTAACAGCCTTACCTTTTTGAACCAAAGTTTTAATCTCTAAGACAGTAACACTATATTGATTTTCGATAGCCTTAAGAATCTCATTCTTATTGGCTTTGACGGGTGCATCAAAAACATAAACATTACCTTTTGAGAGACCGTATGTTTTTTCTGTAGCTCTTGGGAATACAGTAATTTGATTAGATATCATATTATTTATCCTTCCTGACTAGCCATGTTTTTAAAACATCAACTGCTTTTTGAGAAATTACTATATTGTCAGCATTTAAGATATGATAAACACTCAAATAACTGGCTCTGACGACTAATACATTTTGGATATTATTTGTTGCACGCATCAATTGTGCATTTTTCTCATCTACTACCATTAAAACGCGTCGATCAAATTTGTTATTTTTCAAAAATTTTGCAGTTTCTGAAGTTTTTCCAGTGGTTTTAAAATCTAATACAGAAATCATTTTTGCTTTATTAGCAAGAGAAAGAGCTTGACGAACAGCAAGTCGCTTACTATTTGTTGGTATTTTTTTGGTATAATTTTCATTTCCAGTGGGACCAAATACTATACCACCACCTCTCCAGATTGGATTACGAGATGATCCAAAACGAGCTCGGCCTGTTCCTTTTTGTTTCCATGGCTTTTTACCACCACCGCTTACTTCACCACGTAATTTAGTGATTGCATTAGCTTTTCTAGATTTCGCAAGATAACTATCATAGGCTAACTTTAATAATTCATGATTTTCTACATCAATATTAAATATATCTTTAGGTAATGTGATTGTTGCATCAGTATTTTTTGAAGTAGCCATTATTCTTTACCTCCGATAATCACCAAGCCTTTTTTCGGTCCTGGAACTGCACCTTTCAAGCCGATAAGATTGTTTTCTGGATCAATATAAGATACAACCAAGTTTTTTACTGTCACTTGTTCGTTCCCCATTCGACCAGCCATTCTTTTTCCTTTAAAAACTTTCTGTGGATACATTGAACCAATTGATCCTGGTTTACGAGCATACCCAAAACCACCATGCGTATGTTTGCTTGTATTAAAGTTATGTCGTTTTACCGTACCGGCAAAACCTTTACCTTTACTTACACCAGTAGCGTCAACGACGTCTCCTAGTTCAAATGTTGTTACATCAATCTTACTGCCTATTAACAAACCTTCAGGTAAGTTTTCGACACGAATCTCCCGAATATATTTCGGGTTAATTCCAGCGGACTTTACATGTCCTGACACGGCCTTGCTCAGGTTCTTACCCTCACCATATGCCACTTGAACTGATGTATAGCCGTCTGTTTCGACGGTTTTTACCTGAGTCACAGTACAAGGACCAGCAGAAATTAACGTCACAGGAATTACGACGCCATCTTTGCCGATGATTTGGGTCATACCAATTTTGGTACCGAGAAGTGCTTTCATAGCGCTTTTTCTCCCAATTAAAATTCTCGGTGGGAGACAGTTTCTTTAGTCAGACTTGCCAATTCACCAAGAATTATTTTTATTATTATCTTATAAGTTACCGTTTGAATATATCACACAATCTGTTACTAGTCAATAATTAAAGTATTAAATTATGGTAAAATAAATAAATAATGCTCAATAGAAAACTTCCGAAAAATAAAAATTGGACAAAAATAATTATTTTGTTTGTAATTATTTTTTCTATATTCGGTACGATTCAATTTTTAAACTTTTCATATTTAAATAAAATAGAATCTCAAGCAAAAGAATCGATCGAAAAAAGTCAATTATCTATAAAAAAATCTAGAGCGATAGTGGCAAAAAGAAATGAACCTGTATATATCGAGCTCCCTGGTACGAAAAAAGTTAGAGCTATAGTTGATGATTACACGAAACCTGATAGTGTCTGGGTCTTGGTCAATAAAACTAATCCATTACCTATAGAATATAGGCCTTCGGAATTAAAAATACCAAACGTCAAAACAAGAACGGATAAAAGTGATGATGAAAGATCTGTTAGATCCGATATCGAAAAAGCATTAATTGATATGTTTTTAGCTTCGGAAAAAGATGGTTACTATTTAATGATAGGAAGCGGATACAGATCATCTGATTTGCAATCATTATATTTTTATAGTTTGGCTAATTCTGTTGGTGAAATAAATGCAAATCAATCCATAGCAAGACCGGGTCAAAGCGAACACCAGACGGGGTTGTCGGTGGATATCAGTACAATTTCACAAGAGTGTTATTTAAGTGAATGTTTTGCAACGACTGGAGACGGATTATGGTTATTAGAAAATTCTTATAAATTCGGATTTATATTACGTTTTCCTAAAGATAAAGAATCAATTACTGGTTATAACTATGAACCCTGGCATTTTAGATATGTTGGAGCAGAATTAGCGACTGCAATTCATGAAAGTGGTCTTACTTTTGAAGAAGTATGGCCATATTTAGAAAAAGCTCTAGAAAAACTTAAATCTAATGGTGCCATTAAATAAATATGAGTTTGATATTTTACTCTATTACTACTTCAGTACCTATAGTATCAATAACGTACTGTCTTTGTTCTTCGACTGTCGTATTGAATAATGATCTTGACAAAGGTTGAGCAGATTCTTTCAATAGATATATCATTGCGTTATGTCTAGCTAATAAATCGTTGTTAGCAGATTGTTGTGCCGTCCATTCGTAATGCATATATGTTGGAACAAATGATAAATTATTAACGGTAATTAGTCCGTTATTGTCTTTGATTATATCCATTTTTGCAATTCCACCAATCAACTGCTTTATATTTAATTGAGAAGATAGCATATTGCCTAATGAGTACCAAACAACCATTCTGCCACTGTCTGGACGAGTTATTATCTCTGCTTTTTGTAGAACGTGAGGGCCTGTCCCAATTATTATGTCAACACCTAAAGAGGCGAGTAATTCTGTTTGTTTTTGTTGATCAACACTAACAAAATTCGAATCCTCAATTCCCCAATGCATTGATACGATTACTAAATCTGAATTTTGCCTTGCTTCACTGACTAATTTTCTAACAAGTTCCTCATCATGATAAATATTGACGCTATAGCTAGGGGTTGATTTATTATTATTAAAATCAGCAAAAGCTAAAAAACTAACTTTTATATCGTTAATAGTAACGTAGCTTACTTTTTGTTGGTCTTCGATACTTTTATTTGCCCCACTTATAGCTTTCGGTTTAAGGCTTGTCCATAAATCAATAGTAGCGTTTGTGGCGTTTATTCCTTTATCTCCAATATGATTATTTGCTAAATTAATAAAATTACAGCCAGCACCTGATTGAAGACCGGATGCGAATTCAGTCGGAGCATTAAAAGAAGGGTATCCGCTTATGCCATAATTTTCTCCGGAGCTAAGCCCTTCTTGATCGCAAAAAACTATCTCAGCATTATTATATATTGGTCGAATATTTTTAAAAAAATAACCAAAATTATAACTGGTTTCATTTGTAGCATTGACTATTATAGTGTCATGAGCAAGCATATCACCCATAGCCACCATATGAATGGTTTTACTTTTTTCCGTTTTTTTCTCCGATTCAATAACTTTGGAATCGGTATTATTTTCTTTTATTATAGAATTACTATTATTTAATTTTGAATGATTCATAAAAATGATTATTATTACTATAATAATCACTACAAAAATGGCTAATATTAACCCCCAAATCAACTTCTTTTTGTTGTTATTAGTAATCTTCATCTATTATTGAGTATAACAAAAAAATAATTTAAAAAAATTATTAATAATGCTTGAGTTTATTTTAAAAATGCGTCATACTGTTGTCATAAATATATATCAAAGGAGTGGGATCAATGGTAAAAGCTAAAAAGAAAAAAATCGTTAAAGCCAAAGTTGCTAAAAAAGTTGCTTCAGACAATTCTTTTAAGATCATTAAAGACAAAACACCTTTTATGACTTATAAAATTACCGACCAAACGATATATTGGGCAATTTTATTCATTTATATTTTTGCTCTCTCGCTTTGGGTTCTAAATCTTCAAATTGATACAATGGAGATATTAAACAACTTACAATTACAATAAAAGCGTTAATAAATAGTAATCAAATAAATAACCCCCGAAATATGGAGGTTATTTATTAAATTATACATTTAAGCTTTACATTCTAATTTCTGCATCTACACCTGCAGGTAGACTTAGATTCTGTAAACTATCGATAGTTTTTGGTGTTGCATTAGTGATATCTATTAATCGCTTATGTACCCTCATTTCAAAAGCTTCACCACCTTTCTTGTAAACATGAGGTGACTTTACGACAGTAAATGTACTTCTTCTGGTTGGAAGAGGTACGGGACCAGATATATTTGCACCTGTTCTGATTGCTGTATCTATTATTTGTTTAGCCGATTGATCGATGACTTTATGGTCATAGGCTTTAAGACGAATCCTAATTCTTAAATTCTGCTCTTTTTCTGTTGTGGACATATTTCTCCTATATTTATTGTGCTACATCGTAACCTACATTATGGAACAGTTACTATTATGACACTATGTAGTTCTCGATGCGATTATTTAATACAGGCGTAACTATAACACATTTATAAGATATTTTTCAAGTATATGGATATTTAAATACCTCCAAAATTGGAGGTATTTAACAATTAGAAAACTAATTTTATTTTATGATGCTTGTCGCTACACCAGCACCAACTGTTTTACCACCTTCACGAATAGCAAAGGTTTGTCCTTTATCCATAGCGATTGGTGCAAGTAATTTAACTTTGAAAGATACTGTATCACCAGGAATAACAAGTTCTTTATCAGCTGGAAGCTCAACTTCGCCCGTAACGTCAGTTGTACGGAAGTAGAATTGTGGTTTATAACCTTTAGAAAATGGAGTGTGTCTTCCACCTTCTTCTTTCTTAAGAATATATACTTCAGCTTCAAATTCTGTATGAGGTGATAAACTACCTGGTTTAACTACAACTTGACCTCTTTCAATTTGATCGCGTTCGATACCTCTTAATAAAATACCAGCATTGTCTCCTGCTTGACCTTGATTCAGGTTCTTTTTGAATGCTTCAATACCAGTTACGACAGATGACTGAGTTGGACGAATACCAACAATTTCAACTGGGTCATTCAATTTAACAACACCTTGTTCAATACGACCAGTTGCAACAGTACCACGACCTTTGATTGAGAAGACATCTTCGATTGGCATCAAAAATGGCTTATCGAGATCACGGACTGGTTCTGGTATGTAATCGTCAAGAGCTTTTACAAGTTCCATGATTGCATCTTCGGATTCTTTGTCACCTTCAAGTGCTTTTGTTGCTGATCCTTTGATAATCGGAGCATCTTCATCGAAACCATTCTTTGCAAGAAGTTCTCTGATGTCCATTTCAACTAATTCAACTAATTCTGGGTCAGCAAGATCCATTTTATTCAAGAAAACAACGATTTTTGGAACACCAACTTGGTGAGCTAATAAAACGTGTTCACGTGTTTGTGGAAGTGGACCATCGTTTGCTGCAACAACCAATATGGCACCATCAATTTGGGCAGCACCAGTGATCATGTTTTTTATATAGTCGGCGTGTCCAGGCATATCAACGTGAGCATAGTGACGCTTTTCTGACTCATATTCTTGATGTGAAGATGCTATGGTAATTCCACGAGCACGCTCTTCTGGTGCATTATCAATTTGTGCATAAGATACTGGCTTATTTACTGAACTTGGAATCCTTTTTGCTAATACAGCTGTAATAGCTGCAGTTAATGTAGTTTTACCATGGTCTACGTGACCCATAGTACCAACATTCACATGTGGTTTTGTGCGATCAAAATCTGCCATTTGATATTTTCTCCTTTTTTACTATCGCCAAACGACGAATAGTTGATTAATATTTTTGACGAGAGCAATTACAATTACCGCCCCGCGACGTATATATGAAATTGTACAGAAAACAGAGTTATAAGTAAAGTGTTATTTTGATTTATGTATTTTTCGACATATTATTTATTCCATTTAAAAATAAAATGAACCACCTATATAAAAAAATTAAAATGACTGCCTCAACAAATAATAAAGTTATTGTTTTAAAACCAAGAAAAAATGTATAAAGTATCATGGTTAAAAATATAATAAAATAACCAAAAATATAGAACTGTTTAGAGAAGATCGGTAATATTCTTTGAGAAAATATACACAAGTATAAAAAAGTAAATAGCATCGAATACCCGAAAATGTTATGAACTACCGGAAAGCGATCAAATGGAAATATTGCTACACCTAATAAACAAACAGTCACATAACAAAAAGCTTTATAATATGTATTACTTGCTCTGTTAGAAATACTAATGTTCAATTTTTCCGTAGAAATATTTTTAATACTATCCCTGACATTAACCGCTAAGTAATACATCAGTACCGACGAGATAATTAACGTAATATTGAATATATAGGATGAAAAAGTTTCACCTTCGCCTAGTCTACTGAAGTGCCACTGTATCCAACGAACGTCTTCAGTTAAAATACTACTAAAAAAAGATCCTGTTAATAGTACGCCACCAAAAGAATAGGCTAGTTTATGGCTATCCATTTGGTGTAGAAATCTCATACTACTATGATAATTTATTTACCACGTTTTTCAATTATCTCTCGAGATACGTTTGGTGGTACTTCCTCATATTGGGCAAGTTCCATAGTACTTGCAGCTCGGCCTTGGCTCATGGAACGAAGGTCGGTAGTATAACCGAATAAGTTGGCTAGTGGTACAAAGGCTTTCACAAGCTTGACACCAGCACTAAGGTCAGACATTTCTTCAATACGGCCACGTCGGGCGTTAAGATCACCGATAACGTCACCCATAAAGTCTTCTGGTGTGGTTACCTCTACATGCATAACTGGTTCAAGCAATATTGGGTTGGCTTGTTTAATACCTTCACGTGTTGCAAGAGCACCAGCAAGTTTAAAGGCTAATTCCGAAGAGTCAACATCGTGATAGCTACCATCATATAAAGTTGCTTTCACATCAACTACAGGATATCCTGCAATTACACCACCATCAAGTGTTTCACGAACACCCATTTCTACAGGCTTACGATATTCTTGCGGGACAACACCACCCTTAATTACGTCTATAAATTCAAAGCCTTTTCCAGGTTCGTTTGGTTCAAATTTAATCCAGACGTCACCGTATTGACCACGACCACCTGATTGCTTGACATGACGACCCTGAACACTAGATGTACCTTTGATTGATTCACGAAATGCAACTTGAGGTTCGCCAATATTTGCTTCGACTTTAAACTCTCTTTTCATGCGATCAATTAGAATGTCTAGATGTAACTCACCCATCCCTGACATAATCGTCTGGCCAGTCTCTTCATCTGTATGAACACGAAAAGTTGGATCTTCCTCAGCTAGTCTTTGTAATGCAATACCCATTTTTTCCTGATCTGATTTTGTCTTAGGCTCAACGGCAATTGATACTGGCGGTTCAGGAAAAGAAATTGCCTCCAATAATATAGGGTGTGCTGAATCGCATAAGGTAGCTCCAGTAAATGTGTCTTTAAGTCCAACAACAGCTGCTATATCACCAGCACTAATACCGTCAATATCTTCACGTTTGTCAGCATGCATACGAACAATGCGACCAATTCGTTCTTTTTCACCTGTCGTTGTATTAAGAACGTACGAACCAGCAACCATTTTTCCACTATAAACTCTAACGAAAATTAATTTCCCAACAAATGGATCCGTGGCGATTTTAAAAGCAAGTGCAGCCATAGGTTCAGTTTCGTTAGGTTTTCGCTCGATGTCATCACCAGTTTTAGGATTTTTACCCCAGATTGAATCAATATCAATAGGAGATGGTAAGTATTCGATAACTAAATCCAAAATTTTTTCGACTATTGCTCCACGACCATCTCCACCTGTTACTAGATAAAAATCGCCAGCCAGTACACGCTTACGTAATGCTTTTTTTAACTCTTCAATTGTAATCGACTCTTCGCCTTTATCTAAAAACCTCTCAAACAGTTCGTCATCAGCTTCGACTGCTGCTTCGACTAATAAACTTCTGGCATTCTTTGCTCTTTCTAGCATATCAGCAGGTATATCACCAACAATTAACTCATGGTCGGAATAATCCTTATATGTGTAAGATTTCATATCAATCAAATCAACTACACCGTTTATATCTTTTTCAAACCCAATCGGAAGATGTATTGGAAGAGCATTTTTTGATAATCTTCTATGTATAGAATCTAATGACTTGAAAAAATCTCCACCAGTTTGGTTTATTTTATTAATAAAACATATCCTTGGAACACTGTACTTGTTAGCTTGTCGCCAAACCGTTTCAGATTGAGCCTCGACACCCATTTTTCCATCAAAAACAACTACGGCACCATCAAGAACACGCAAAGAGCGTTCAACTTCTGCGGTGAAGTCGATGTGACCCGGAGTATCTATAATATTTACTTTATGATCTCTCCAAAAAGTCGTAACAGCTGCAGAAGTAATCGTAATACCACGTTCTCGCTCTTGTTCCATCCAGTCGGTAGTAGTTTCACCTTCATGGACTAAACCAATTTTATGTGACAAACCAGTACGATATAAAATACCTTCTGTCGTAGTAGTTTTACCAGCATCAATATGAGCAATAATACCTATATTGCGGATATCCTTTAAAGCGACTTGTTTTTCAGCCATATTATTTCCTTTATTTTTTACTTTTTATAATTAAACACGTGCAAAGTGAGCAAACGCACGGTTAGCTTCGGCCATTCGATGGGTATCTTCTTTCTTTTTGAAAGCTCCACCAGTTTCGTTATAGGCATCAACTATTTCTGCTGCAAGACATTGTGCATAAGATTGTCCGGTGCGAGCTCTTGCTGATTGAACCAACCAGCTAAAGGCAAAATGAAGTTGACGATGACCTTGAATAGGAAATGGAATTTGATAGTTAGCACCACCAACACGACGTGATTTTACTTCAAAATTTGGCGAAATATTCTTTAGTGAAGATTCAAATACTTCTAAAGGATTTTCGCTCCCAAGTTTTTTAGCTGCAATTTCAAGAGCTTCGTATATAGATTTTTCTGACAAATGTTTTTTACCATCAAGCATCGATTTATTAATTAATCGTTGAACAAGTATGCTCTGATATTTTCTATCTGGATTTAATCTTCTTTGAAGACTAGTCGTTACTTTCCTTGGCATTATTTACTCTCTTTCTTGGTACCGTACTTAGATCGACCTTTTTTGCGTTTTACAACACCTTGTAAATCAAGTGCACCACGCACAATATGATAGCGAACACCTGGAAGATCAGGCACACGACCGCCACGAACTAGTACTACAGCGTGCTCCTGAAGATTATGGCCTTCACCACCAATGTATGCCCAAACTTCTTGTTGATTAGTCAAGCGAACGCGAGCGACCTTACGAAGAGCTGAATTCGGTTTTTTAGGTGTTTTTGTCGTCACACGAATACAAACACCTCTTTTCAAAGGGCTGTTTTGATCATAATAATGTGTTTTTAGTGCATTATGAATTTTACCGAGTGCTGGCGACTTCGATTTTTTTATCGCCGTCTTGCGCGGTTTTCGCACTAATTGATTAATTGTTGGCATTAATACTCCTTAAAATATAATTCTCATATTTAAAACATTGGATCAGTTTGATCCGATATATTTACAGATTAAACTCAGCATGTTCTCTCTGTATCATACTTATCAGCTCTTGCGAATTCGTACACATTCAAATAATCCGTTAGCCTGATAAGAGTAAACTCAATTGTGATTATAACAAAAAAACAACAATAAAACAACAAGCCTATCGTAAAACTTGACATAACGTCATACTTATGCTAATATACAGCTTATCAATCATCTATGCTTGAGGCATAAATGAGAGGTAGATCGTTTACAAATTAGATCATTACAGTGCATATCGCTCTGTAAATTAGTATAAAAAGGCGGGTGAATTTTTGCTGATGTTTTTCAAATTTATCGGTTTAACTCTTACTACACTTTCCATTTATGGCGTACATCATTTTGTTAAAGAATACAATTTATGTCAACAAGAGTTAGATAGTGGTGTCGGTAGTTCAGATGAAACGTTTGAAGAAAATTATTGTATGGTTAGCATGGTTACTTATGTAATATTAATTATTATCGTAGTTTTACTTAACCTATTATTACTCGCTCTTATATCGATATTTTTTACTAGTTAACAGTATTGCGATTAAGTGGTCTGCTCCATATTTTTGTTGAGCAGACCACTTATCAATCCATTATCGATATGTACTTTTTTTGTAATGATCTAATTTACATTCTATGTTGAATAGCATAAGTGAATAATAAAAACCCCGGTCTTTTGACTGGAGTTTTTATATTTTAGATTTTTTATTTACTCAGTCAAATCGACATCTTCGGCAATTTCATGTTCAATGTCGAAGTCTGATTCGGGCAATCCGTAACCTACGACACCAGTTCCAACTGGAATTTTGCGTCCAATGATTACGTTTTCCTTCAAGCCATGCAATCTGTCAACGCGTCCACTGATAGCAGCATTTATAAGAACACGAGTCGTATCTTGGAAAGATGCCGCAGATAAGAAACTGTCAGAAAAGATTGAAACCTTGGTAATTCCTAATAGTAATTGAGTATAACTAATTAATTCTTTTCCAGCAGATACTAAATCATTATTAACTTCAACTACTGATGCTTTTGAAACAATATCGCCAGTTACAAATATACTATCACCTGGATCCTCTATCTGAACACGACTAAACATTTGACGTACTATTATTTCTAGATGTTTATCAGCAACGTCCTGACCCTGAGCTGCATAGATACGGAGAACTTCATTAATTATATATCGTTGAGTTGCTTCTATACCCTTAAGCCTCATTAAATCATGTAGATTGATTGAGCCTGTTGATAAACGATCGCCCGGTTCTACTACGTCTCCCGCACTGACGGTTAATTGCATATTTCCTGGCACATCATAGCGAACTGGCGAACAAGCATTGGCAGCTAAAATTAAAGATTCTTCAGTAACCTCAACTACACCGTCAAATGGTGCAATTAAAGGTTTAGTTTCGCTTTCACCTGTTGCTAAAATATCACCAGCTTTGATATCACTGCCAGATTTAACAATTGCTGTTCGTCCTTCAAGTTTAATATTTTCTATGTGACCTGATTCAGGGGTAACTTGAACAATATATTTGTTGCCCTCTTCCCAAATATCAACAACTCCTGCAACTTCAGAAATTTTTGCTTGACCCTTTGGAGTTCTAGCTTCAAATAATTCTTCAACTCGAGGCAAACCTTGAGTAATGTCTCCACCGGCTTCACCACCTTTATGGAAGGTTTTTAGAGTTAGCTGTGTTCCAGGTTCACCAACAGATTGAGCAGCGATTACGCCTACAGGCTGATCTTTCTCTACTAAATTACCTGTGGCCATATCAATCCCATAGCTCTTTCGAGGTATACCTCTTAAGCAATTAGTCGAAAGTACTGATTTAATTTTGACACTTTCGATAGATTCATCAGCCTCTATGCTATTAGCAATTTCTCTGTTAATTATTTGGTCTGCCATTATATAACCTGGGATATCTTCGGCTGTATATCTTCCAACTAAACGATTACCGAAATTAATCATAGTTAGTTCTGATTCACTACGATAAATTTTAAAGCCTCCATCAATAACATTTTCGTCATCATCAACCGTAAATACATCCTGAGACACATCAACCAAACGCCTAGTTAAATATCCTGCATCTGCAGTCTTTAGTGCGGTATCGATAAGACCCTTGCGTGCACCTCGCGTAGCCACGAATTGTTCAAGAGAACTTAAACCGTCTTTATAATTTGAACGAATAGGTAATTCTATTTCATGGTTGTTTGAATCAACCATAATACCAATCATTGCTGAAGCCCATTTTACGTTGCTAATATCGCCTCGAGCACCTGAGTTGACCATAACACTAATACTGGTGTCCATATCACGTAATTTTTCTTGTAGGAAATCTGCAATTTTTCGATCAACAGCTCTCCATGTAGCAATTGTAAGATTATATCTTTCATCCTCAGTAATCAAACCTTGATCAAATTGTTCTGAAATAAGTGTTGTTTTGGCATCGCCTTCAGCCACAAATTCGTCAATTTCGCTAAATTGAACATAGTCATCTTTACCTGTTGATACTGCTGCAATAGTTGCAAATCTAAATGCCAAACCTTTCATACGGTCAGCTACGCGAGCTGTTTCTTCGGCATCATACTTGTCAAATATTTTCGCTAACACTTTCTTTAATTGTTTTTTGCTTTGAGGCAAATTATCGTAAGGGAAATCTTCAGGCAAGATATCATTAAAGAATACTCTCCCAAGAGTTGTTTCACGCATTTCTCCTCGATAAAATACTCGAATTGGACTTTGAAGTTTAAGTACTCCAGCATCATAAGCCATTTCTGCTTCATATAACGAACTATATGTTTTTATATTTTCCACTTTTTCAAGTTTCTTTTCATAAGTTAAGTAATAGTTTCCAAGAACAACGTCTTGACCGATGCTCAATACTGGAGATCCGTCAGCTGGTTTAAGTAAATTATTAGTTGCACTCATTAACTCTCGTGCTTCAGCTTGTGCTGCATCAGATAGTGGTAAATGAACTGCCATCTGATCTCCATCGTAATCGGCATTAAAACCGTTAGCTACAAGTGGATGTAATTGAATAGCTTTACCCTCAACCAGCACTGGTTGAAAGGCTTGTATTGATAAACGGTGAAGCGATGGGGCACGATTTAAAAGTACATATTTACCTTCAATAACAGCGTCAAGTGCATCCCATACGACTGCATCGCCAGATTCAATCAGACGAGTTGCTGAACGAATATTAAATGCGTATTCATTTTTTATTAACCAGCTTATAACAAATGGCTTGAAGAGTTCTATCGCCATCTGTTTTGGTAAACCACATTCGCTAATTTTTAATTTTGGACCAACAACAATTACTGAACGGCCAGAATAGTCGACACGTTTTCCGAGCAAATTTTGTCGGAAACGACCTTGCTTACCCTTTAACATATCGCTAATTGATTTAAGCCTACGACGACCGCCTGTTGCATTGACCGCTCTATTACCTCTTGCAGCACTATTATCTATCAAGGCGTCAACAGCTTCTTGAAGCATACGCATTTCATTGCGACGAATAACTTCGGGAGCGTTTAAATCAATCAATTTCTTTAGACGGTTATTCCTGTTTATTACTCGACGATACAAATCATTTAAATCAGAAGTAGCAAAACGTCCACCAGTCAATTGCACCATTGGGCGCAAATCTGGAGGTATAACAGGCAATACAGTAAGAGTTAAGCTATTAGGTTTAATACCAGCTATGTGCATTCCTTCAAGCATTTTTAGTCTTTTTAAAATTTTCTTTTCTCGTTGACCTTTAGCTACAGAAACCTCTTCAGTAAGCTTAGCAATCAATTTTGGAAGTTCAATCTCATCAAGTAACGTCTTGAGAGCCATACCGCCCATACCAACTTCAACTAATTCTTCGTATTCTTCTGGAAGATTACGATAGTCTACTTCGCTAATTAATGCTCCTTTAACTAGACCTTCAAGTTGAAGTTTCTTTGATAGATAATTATCATTTAGTTCTTCTAATTCTTTAGATTGTCGTTCAGCAAGAGCTTTGATGTCAGCATTTTCATCACCAGAAACGGTGTCAGCCTCTTTTTCGTAGCGAATCTTTATAGCTACTTTACCAGCTTCAAATTCTGCCTCAATATCAGCTAACATTTGTTCGCGTTTTTCATCATCTGATTTCAAAATTACATAAGTTGCGAAATAAGCAATTCGTTCGATATTGCGAACAGTAATCCCTAGTAACAAGCTCATGGCACTTGGTATACCACGCATGAACCAAATGTGTGCAACAGGTGCTGCAAGAGTAATGTGACCCATTCGTTCACGTCGTACTATCGATTTTGTGATTAATTCACCGTTTTTATCAACAGCTGCTTCTCTTGAACGAACACCTTTTAATTTGTTGTCATGAGGATTAATATCTTTTACTGGTCCAAAAATTCTTTCACAAAACAAACCATCACGTTCAGGCTTTTGGGTACGATAATTAATAGTTTCTGGTTTCGTTACTTCTCCATTACTCCATTTCAAAATATCTTCGGGACTTGCGACTGTTAAGCGAATAGCATTAAAATCCGTAATCCCAGTAGTTGCAATAATTCGCGACATATTATAACTCCTCCTCTATTTCGACTTCTTCGTCAATATGCATACCATCATCTAATGTGATATCTCCATCAGTTTCACTAACTATAGTTTCGTCCAATTCTTCTTGAACGATTACGTCACTTGTATCACTTACTTCTTTGATCATCTGTGCTGCATCGATGATTGCATCTTCGGATTCATCCAATAAATCAACCTTCAAGCCTAATCCTTGCAATTCTTTAACTAACACGTTGAACGATTCGGGCAATTTTGGACCAACGATTGGTTCACCTTTTATGATTGACTCGTAAGCTTTTGCACGACCATACACATCGTCTGATTTGATTGTTAGCATTTCTTGAAGAGTAGAGGCTGCTCCATAAGCTTCAAGTGCCCATACTTCCATTTCACCAAATCGTTGTCCACCATTTTGGGCTTTACCACCGAGAGGTTGTTGAGTAACCATTGTATAAGGTCCAGTTGAACGTGCGTGAATCTTATCAGAAACCATGTGATGAAGTTTGATCATATGCATGACACCGACGGTCGTTCTTTCCTCAAATAGTTCTCCATTTAGACCGTTATATAATTGAAATTTTCCATCGCTTGAAAAACCAGCTTTTTCAAGTTGTTCGCTTATTATCTCATTTGATACACCATTAAACGAAGGAGTTGCAACTTTATAACCTAAAGCTCTAGCTGCCATTCCTAAATGAGTCTCAAACAGCTGTCCAATATTCATACGAGAAGGAACACCGAGCGGGTTAAGAACAACATCAACTGGAGTACCGTCTTCTAGGTACGGCATATCTTCTATTGGTAATATTCTTGCTACTACACCTTTATTTCCGTGACGACCTGCTAATTTGTCTCCTACACTTATTTTTCTTAACTGAGCTACAAAAATTTGAATTTGCATTAAAACGCCAGCCTTTAATTCATGGCCATTCTCGCGACTAAATACTTTAACGCCTACGACTTTTCCACCACCAGCGTTATTCATTCTTAGTGAAGTATCCCTGACGTCTTTGGCTTTTTCTCCAAAAATTGCTCGTAGCAATCTCTCTTCACTTGATAACTCTTGTTCGCCTTTTGGAGTAATTTTTCCGACCAAAACATCACCAGCTTTTACTTCTGATCCGATTTGGACGATACCATTTTCGTCTAGATGTCTTAGTGATTCTTCGCTTACATTTGGTATATCGCGGGTCACAATTTCATTGCCTAGTTTAGTCTCTCGAACTTCGATGTTGTAGTCTTTGATATTTATACTAGTCAAAGAATCGTCTTGTACAACTCTACTAGATAGAACGATTGCATCGTCCATGTTATAACCACCCCAAGGCATAAATGCTACCAAAAGATCTTTTCCTAATGACAATTCACCATCTGCAATTGACGCACCTTCAATAAGAATGTCGCCTTTTTTAACTTTTTGTCCACGTGTCACGCGTACTTTTTGGTTTATTGAACGATCATCATTACTTTTTTCGAAATGAATCAATCCGTAGACTTTAATACCGTCTTTGTATTTAATATGAATTTCATCGGCATCAGCTTTTACTACTTCACCATCTGCACTAGCAAGAACTAATTGGCTAGTATTTTTCGCAATTTCTGCTTCGATTCCAGTTCCAACAGTTGGAGATTCTGGTATCAATAGAGGTACTGCTTGTTTTTGCATAGCTGAACCTGTAAGAGCACGGTCAACTCGGTCTTTCTCAATAAAAGGAATAAGAGCTGATGATACACCTAATATTTGCTTGTGTGCTGCATCGACATAAGTCACTTCTGTCGCATCAACTTGTTCTGGTAAGATTCCGTTTCGAGCACTGACTCGTTCGTCAGCAAATGATCCGTCTGGATTCAGTTTTACACTTGCATCAGCAATAACTTCTGTAGCTTCTTGAGATGCATCTAGATATTCAACTTTGTCAGATACTATTCCATTTTCGACCTTTAAATAAGGTGTTTCAAGGAAACCATATTCATTGACTCGAGCATAAGTAGCTAGATTTAATACCAAACCAATATTTGCACCTTCAGGAGTTTCTACGACACATATTCTTCCGTAGTGAGTAGGATGTGCGTCACGGACATCAAAACCTGCCCTTTCGCGACTTAGTCCACCAGGACCCATCGAACTTAGTCGACGTTTATGTGAAAGTTCAGACAAAGGATTTGTTTCATCCATTAACTGGGATAATTGTGAACTTGCAAAGAATTCACGAACAGCTGCAACCACTGGGCGTGCATTGATTAACTGACTTGGAGTAACAGTTTCAATTTCTGTAATACTCATACGGTCCATAGCATTTCGTTGCATTCTTAACATTCCAACTCTAAATTGTCGTGCAACTAATTCACCGACTAATTTTATACGGCGATTAGATAGAGCATCGATATCATCAGGTGCTTCTTGAGAATTATTCAATCTAATTATTTCTCTTACTATCTCTGTTAAGTCAGTTAACTGGAATACTCGGTTTTTTGTCGTATTAGGAACATTTAAATGTAATCTTTGATTTAGTTTATATCTACCTACACGGCTATAATCAAAACGTTTAAAATCAAAAAACATTCTTTCAATCATACTGCGGGCATTATCTACGGTGGCAAGATCACCAGGACGTAAACGACGGTAGACTTCAATCAATGCCTCGTTAGTGCCTCTTGATGGATCTTTTTCTAGTGTCGCGTCAATATACTTGAATTCTCCGTTGTCAATATCATCAAATAAACTTTTTATTTCTGATGTTTTACTATATCCAAGTGCTCGAAAGAGCGTAGTTATAGGTAATTTACGACGACGATCGATTTTTACGTATATAACGCCATTTGTGGCAGTCTCAAATTCTAACCAGGCACCTCTGCCAGGAATTAATTTCGCACCGTAAAAATTGCGAGTTGGAGTAGTATCAGCGGTAAAAAATACACCAGCACTACGGATTAGTTGCGACACTACAACCCGTTCTGTGCCATTTATAATAAAAGTACCTCTCTCTGTCATCCAAGGATAATCGCCGAGGTATACTTCTTGTTCTTTTACCTCACCAGTAATTTTATTAATTAGTTCAACATTTACATGTAATGGTGCGTCGAAGGTAATATTGTTCTCTTTGGCAAACTTTTCACTATTTTTTGGGTCTTGAAAAGAATATTGATTAAATTTTAATGATAGTTTCTGACCAGTGTAATCTTCAATTGGATTTAGCTCAGAAAAAATCTCGCCCAAACCATTTTCGACGAAATCACGCCAACTATCTTTTTGATGAGTTATTAGATTTGGTATTTGGAGTGCTGTGTCATCTTGGGTAAAAAAGACACGTTTAGCACTACTCGTCTTGGCTTTTGCCATAAATTATAGTACTCCTTATAGATGAATTGTAATTATTTCCGCTTCATTGTAAGCGAAGGGTTTCTTTGGCGCCGAAGATTCCCTTAACTGAGGTCGTCAATTGTATATGCCACTAATACAAAAAGACATAGATAACCACAGCTACACTACTTCTTGTAATTATTATTTAGTATTATAAACAAATTGTCAACACTATTTGTTAGGAGTAATTATATTTTTATGATTTCGTAATTATTTCGTCAACCAGACCATATTCTTTTGCTTCTTTTGGTGACATCCAATAATCTCTCTCCATATCATCTTTGACTTTAGATAATTTTTGACCAGTGTTTTTTGCTAATAGTTCAGCCAACATTTCTTTCACTGCAATTCCCTCTTTGAGATCAATCTCCATATCAGTAACTTTTCCTCGCGTTGCATGACTCGGTTGATGAATCATCACTTTGCTATGTGGCAACAAAAACCTCTTACCTTTCGCACCACTCGATAGCAAAAACGCACCCATACTGGCCTGTAACCCGATACCGATTGTCTGAACATCAGGCGAAATATACTGCATTGTATCGTAGATTGCCATTCCGTCATAAACACTACCGCCAGGGCTATTAATATATAGCTTTATATCTTTTTTAGGGTCAGTATAGGCTAGATGTAATAGCTGTGCTACCACTGTATTAGCAGATGCCTCGTTAACTTGTTCTCCTAAAAATATAATTCTTTCATTCAGAAGACGAGAGTAAATATCAAAAGCTCGCTCACCTTCGTATGTTTTTTCGATAACCGTAGGTATTAAATAATTTGATGCTTTATTCATAATATTTATTGTATATAAAATTAGCACTCAAATCAAGCGAGTGCTAATGACAAAATATTTCCCTCAATCATTGATTGAGGGAAAAGGGAAGCGATGGCTTATCTAAAACTGAGATTTAAAAATAAGAATGAACAGATACTAGTCCAATACATTATCGTGGTGTTTCTCCATGTAATATAGTTAGAACTATTTGTTAGTAAAACTGTACCATTAACATCTATGGCTATCGAGTATGCACAAAGTGCGATAATAAAAGCTATTGCACTTATTACGTAATATAAACCGCATTTATTATATTTAAAAATATTTGCATATAGTAATGGTTGAATGATAATCAAGATAGCACCATAAGTTATTGACATAATATCAATTACCAACCAGTCCACCTCCTTGTTATATATAAAAGAGCCATTTTCCCTAGTGTTATATTTGTATATAAACTAAATTTTGTCAATCTAATTAAAATTCAGATTATTTTTTATTCAATTCTAATAATTTTTCAACTGTTTTTTCAGTTAATAATCTATTAGCGATATCACGACGAACTTCGGGATTATCAAATTGTTTCAAGGCTTCAGCATTGTTGGTATATTGTTGTTTGAACATTTCAACTCGATTATCTAATTCTTCTGTTGTTGCTTCAATCTTTTCTATTTTACTTAGTTCGGCTAAAACTAATCCAGATTTAACACGTTTTTCTGCAATTAATTTTATTTCCTTATCAATCCAAACTTGTTTTGACTCAAAACCATTACTTTTCAAGTATTGATCCAAGGAAAGTCCTTGATACATTAAATTATTCGTAAAGTCTTTTTCTATCGACTCAATCTGATCATTAATTAAAACTTCTGGCATTGGAACATGACTTTTTTCTACAAGTTGGTTTACTAAATCTTCTTTCGTTTTTTCTGCAAGTTCACGTTCTTTTTGTTTCTTGAGCTCTGTTTTTATATCAGTTTTTAATTCCTTTAAAGTTTTGAATGGACCCGCTTTTTGAGCAAGAGAATCATCAATCTCAGGCAACGTAAGCTCGTAAACTTTCTTTAAAGTCACGGAAAAAGTGACTTTTTTACCCTTCATTTCATCACTGTTGTAATCATCTGGAAAAGTCAGGTCTAAATCAAAAATATCACTTTCTTTATGTCCAACAATACCTTCTTCAAATCCAGGAATAAATTGACCTGAACCAAGTTCTAGATTGAAATCTTTACTAGAGCCACCTTCGAATACAACACCGTCTTTTTTACCAACAAAATCTATCAATACTTCGTCTTTTATCTTGGCAACTTTTTTCACTTCTTTCTTTTGGATTAAGCTTCGTCTGATTCGTTCGATAATTTCATCGACATCTTTTTCTGATACAGAAATTTTTTCATCTGTAATTTTCAATTTCTTGTAATCACCAAGTTTAATGTTCGGTAGTATTTCTACTTCAGCAGTAAATTCAAGAATTTCATTTGGAACAAATTTACGTATACTAACCATCGGCCTGTCTAAAACTTGTATTTTTTCTTTGACAAATGCAGTCGCAATTGCATTATTCAGTGCATTTTCTATTGTTTGTTCTTGTAGTACATTCGGGTCGATATTTTTTTTAGCTATTGAAACCGGCGTTTTCCCTTTACGAAATCCTGATACCTTGACATCACGAGTTAATTTTACCGTTGCAACTTGCTCTGCAATAGATAGCTCTCCAGCATCAATAATAACCGTTAGTTCAACTTTTGTGTCTGATATATTTTTGATAGTAGTCTTCATCAGATTATCTTTACATTATTATCTTTAAATTACAACATTTCTCATTAAAATAATGAAAATTAAAAATCACAATTCTTAAATTTAACTTATCAGGGTTCCAACCCTGATAATATTTCTCTGTAACCAGACATACATAGCGATACCGGCTGCAACACCGACGTTGACTGAACGGGTCGAGCCAAATTGTTCAATCATAATGGTTTTTTCTGCCTCCATTTTCATCTCTTTGCTTAACCCTGGTCCTTCACCGCCAAAAACAAAAACTGATTTTTTAGGCAATTCGGAATCATTCAAATTTTCTGCACCATGGACGATATCAAATGCAATAATGTGACGATTTTCTGATTTCATCTTATTAACGAATTCTTGAACGGTTTTATAATGAACGATATTCATATAACGATCAGTAACCATCGCACCTCGACGATTCCAATGTTTTTTGCCTATGATATGAACTGTATCGACATTAAACGCGTTAGCAGATCTAACGATTGAACCAATATTTAAATCGTGTTGCCAATTTTCTACAGCAATATGTAAAGAAGTACGCGATTTATCCAAATCATTTTTTATGGACTCTACTTTCCAATATCTATATTTATCCAGAACATTACGCTTATCGCCATTCTCGAGCAATTCTGGATCATATTTATCATCAATTGGCCAAGGTTTTGGATGTGGTCCTACTCCAATTTCATTTTTATCCATAGATATATTCTATATCAAATAAAATAGCCCGAAAAATATCGGGCTGATTGTAGATAAAAATCTACATTTTATTACATACTGCTAATTCTCTAATCGTAACGATCGAATAATGTTTACAACTTTTCGGTAATTCCGTTCCTAGTATTAGGCGTTGGTTTTTACCATTATATCCAATTGTCAACGGAACCGTCTTTTCGATATCTTTTTCTGCATAATTGATATATAGTCCGGCCATTTTAGGTTGAGGATTGATTTTTCCGTCCTTAATTGATTCTAACCATTTTGGAAAGTATATCGCAGACATTAAAACTTCAAACCCAGCTAAATATTGACCATTTTGTGAAAATGAAGGTAGTTTACCAACATCCACGTGCGAATTTAAATCAATTGCGACCAATTTGACACAAGACGGAAAATTAGAATCATATATAGATTTGATGTTTTCAAAACTTGATTCGGATAAATGCTTACCGTAATCTTTCTTATAACCTTCCGGAGGGTCTATGATTTGCCAAAATTCCCTTATAGTCCTTAGAAGACAACCATTATTATCTTTACTAGGTAAATACGGGACGAGTATCAGGACTTCGGTATCCGTTTTTGGGACAAAGCTTTCAACAATATCATAAGGTATAGAAAAATCGCTTAGGTTCCAATTACGTAATAGATTCAATTGTCTAATTCTTGCAGCTTGCCTTTTCAAAGATTTGTTCCACGGTTTTTTGGGATGATTTTTATCATAGTCATACCAAACTGGACTAACTTGCTTAACGGGATAAGTGCCATCTAATATTCCCTTCAAACCAACAACTACATCTTGAATCCTTAAATCGCCATGAATAATCCTAGAGTTCAAAGCTGAATAGTACGGACTTAACTGTTCAAGATTACTAGATTTTTTCAAAAATACCACTCCTTTTTTTGTTTTAAACACAAAATATATACAGTATGTAATTGTAAAAGAACTGTAATTTATTGTTTCAAGTTAATAATGTCCCAATAATTACTTGATTAAACTAAAAATACATCAAAACATGGTAAATAAATTGAGACAACTAACCACTCCCTTTTTTAAAAAAATTAGCCACCTCAATCTTATTGAGGATAGCGCATTGTATTTATTCATTCTGAATAAATATATAACGCCATTCTCAAATCTCAAGATATGATGTAAAAGTTCTAATATATTATTAACATAAAATGAATAAATATACAATAGTATTTGGTACGCGAGAGAGGACTTGAACCTCCATGCCTTACGGCACTGGCTCCTAAGGCCAGCGTGTCTACCATTCCACCACTCGCGCATGAAATTTATTATAGCAAAATCATCTTAAACTATAAAGTGGAAAAATAACAACTATTTTCAAGATGTTGCTTGTGCTATCATAAATAAAGTAATACTGCGAGGGTAATATTTAATGAGTAAAATTGCACAATATCTTAATGAACATATTTTGGGTGAAGTATACAATGCTGATTCTATTCGAAAAAAATTCTCACGCGATGGAAGTATTTTAACCATTCTCCCTGAAATGGTAATCAATCCAAGAGTTACTAATGATATTCGAAAAATCGCTAGATTTACTTGGCAATTAGCCGAAAAAGGTCATGTCTTGCCGATGACCGTTCGAGGTTCAGGATCTGACAAAAACGGTGGAGCTATTGGTAAAGGAATAATTATAAACACTATCGCCCACATGAATAAGGTATTATTTGTAAATCCAAAAAATAAAGACCAGTTTGTACATACTCAACCAGGTGTTAGATTCGGAGCATTAAATCAGGTGTTAGAGTCTAATGGAACATACATTCCAGTTTATCCGTCAAGTGCTGAATACAGTACGATTGGAGGTGCTGTCGCTAATAATTATAGTGGTCAATACTCTGGTGTTTATGGTCCTATCGGAGCGTTTATATCAAGAATGGAAATAGTTTTGGCTAATGGCGACATTATTGAGTCAAGTAGAATTACTAGTCGTGATTTAGACAAAAAAAAGGGATTGCAAACCTTTGAAGGTGAAATTTATCGAAAAATTGACGGTATTTTAGAAGATAATAAAGATATTATTTTCGATAAAATTAAATACGAAAAAAGAGATAATATTGGATACCCAGGTATCGCAAAAGTAAAAAGACGCGATGGTTCCTTTGATTTATCGCCATTATTTATCGGCAGTCAAGGAACATTAGGGATTATTTCTGAAATCGTACTAAGGGTAGAGTATTACAATGATACAGAATCCATTATCGTTGCTACGTTTGATAGTGCAGAAATAGCAAGAGACACCGCAGATATTATGATGAATTTACAACCATCTTCATTAGAAATCTTTGATGGTGAACTTTATAAAATGGCATTAGCTTACGGGAAAACATATCCATTCTTTAATTCCGATAATAAAAATATCGAATGCGTAATGTTTATGAGTTTCAATGATTTTAACGAAAGAACTCAACGTAACAAGGAAAAACAAGCACTTAAAAAACTTTCAAAAATTAATGCATCGGTATTCTCAACAGGCAGTAAATATCCAAACGAAGAATTATATGCAATTAGAGATGTTTTTGCTACAGTTATGCAACCTAAATTAAAAGAGGAATCAATGCCACCAATAATCGACGGGGCATCAGTTGCCAACAATAGACGGGAAGAATTCATTGATGAATTGAATGAACTTGCCAAAAAACATCATGTTACACTTCCGATGCACATCCGATGGCTTGATGGAGTAATAAATGCTCGTCCAACTTTGAATTTACATAGCGTAAGCGACAAACAAAAAGCATTGAAGTTAATTTCTGATTATATTGATCTCGTTGCTAAGTTTGATGGAAATATATCGGCCGATTCAAGTGAAGGTAGGTTGAAAGCTACCGCATCCCGTTTACAAATTGATAAAGATTTACTAGATGTTTATGATCAAATTCGAAAAGTATTTGACCCATTTGGGACTCTAAACCCTGGTGTTAAACAAGATTCTGACTTAAAAACATTAATATCACAGCTTAACCCAGATTACGGTATGACTGACATCTCAATGTACTCACCCACTGATTAAAATTTGCTTAACTTATAAAATAACGTTATTCTAAAATGTATTATTAGTACATGCGCGAGTGGTGAAATGGTAGACACGCTAGCTTCAGGTGCTAGTGCCGTAAGGCATGGAGGTTCAAGTCCTCTCTCGCGTACCAAAATAAAAAGATGGCCTTTATGGGTCATCTATTTATTTGATATGATAATTTTTACCTTTATCCCTAGCATGGAGGTGAGACCTGCAAGTCTGCGGGTCGCAAGGGAATATTCCGATGCAATCTGCGATTGCATTCGTGAATTTTCGGGGTCGCGAAACGTGACCAAGTCCTCTCTCGCACAATAAATATAATAAATATTTATCGTGATACTATTATTTTTTCTATTGCTGATGGATTCGTTTCGGTAGCTGATGGATTCGTTTCATTAATTTCTGAAGTTGATAAACTGTATTCAATTGCCGTTAAATCAGAAAGAGATGATGATGGTATAGATTCGGTGATAGTTGGGGTTTTACATATACTAGTGTCACAGTTTACGATAGTACCATTATAAGTATATTTAGCAATAAACATATCGGAAGTCGCACCACTAACACCAAAAGAAGTCGATCCTGTTACAGCATAGCCACCATCGGTAGTATGTATGATTGATTTGCCATAATCACTTCCAGTTCCCCCCAACCTAATATGTAGGAATCATTACATTTACCAAGTATTGATGTACTGATCAAAGACGATATGTAGTAGGATAGCGAGTCATTATGAGTGGCAGTCAAACAATAAAAATTTACTTCGCTAATATTAGTATAATTGAATACTACGTCCTGACTGGGTATCAAACCATTGCCAGAATTAGCTAATTCTTTCGTGGCTGGATATTTTCTATTACTACTACTAAATTCATCCATTTCTAAAATGTCTGAGGCTCTCTTTAAATCTGATTGCAATAAAACAATTTTTGATTTTTGAGTAATATCATTATAAGAAACAAAAGTTATAGCAATTAAAATCCCGATTATTACTATAGTTATAAGAAGTTCAATAATTGTAAATCCATCATAAAACTTTGTTTTTATATTTTTCTTAATTTTAATCATCAAAATGTTTCCTTAATTTATAATTAATTACAAATAGTTATAACATAATCATTATAATCAAGATTATATAAGTAATAACAAAATAACGGCTCAAAGAGCCGTTATTTCTTACGATAGAACGTTAGTGTCGCGTTACCGTAACTACGATTGTCCACCACAACAACTTCATTAACGAGCGGCACTGCACCTCTACCTGAATATGATAATAACATAAGCCCGTTTGGTTTTAAAAGACCACCTAATCGCGAAACTGTGGAAAACTGTGGATCATTAAAGGGTGGATCAGCAAAAATTATATCAAAAAAATTATCTTGATTTTTATCTATCCACGTACTTGCACTCATTTTTAATATTTTAGAATTTTCTTCTAAGTTAAAACTTTTGATATTTTCCTGCAAAATCTTGCATGCTAAATTATCCCGTTCAATGAATGTTACGTTTGAAGCACCTCGACTTAATGCTTCTATTCCAAGCGAACCTGAACCTGCAAAAATATCTAAGACTTTTGCTCCAACGATTTCATCTCCAATGATATTAAATAAAGACCCTCTTACTCTATCCCCCATGGGATGAGTAGTTTTACTACCAGGCGTTTTAATCGTTCTACCGCCATATATACCGGATATTATGCGTAAAATCACTTTTCTTTCTCCGCAAGAATTAATGCTTGATACCAAGCTAAGACAACAGTTTTAATAATTTCTGGTATTAATTCTTTTCTTGTTTTCGAAGCAAGACTTCGTGTCCAACCATTTTTATAATAAGAATCGTACATTTTTAGACTATCAATTTTACTTAGAGAATCCAAAAACATAATTTCAAATCCAACCTTTTCTAAAACTATAATGTCATTTCGACTCGGTCCATTTTTTTTAAATTTATCACCAGCAATAGCTGAAGACACCCCCATTTCAAACATTACATGAGCCATCATTACACCACCACCACCCCAGTATTGCCAATTTTTTGAAATAGTGTCTATGCTATTTTCTCCACGTATCAAACCTTTATCTTTTATAGAATTTCTTTTACTTTGAGGTTTGCCCCATAGTTCTTCAATTTTTTCATCAAGAGGGTAATGATGTGGCGGACTCAGACCATCAACTACCGCATGTGCCATCCAAGAAGCTTCAAAAGCTGATCTTTCTTTATTGTCTTCTTTAAGAGCTTTAGTTAAATTATGCATATGATCACTAATAATATTTAATAAATGACTACTGTGAATATTCTTTGGATCGATAAAATGCCAAGGAACGTCTTCGGATTTATTAACATGCTTCAAGGCATCAGGACCATTAATTCCTTCAAAATGAATAATATTTTTTGCAGATGGAAAAAACGAATTTTTTGGTATAAATTTATTCAATTCTCGTCTGGCAACTCTGTCAATTTTTTGATGAACTCCGACTATTCGTCCCGATCTTTTACTAAGTGTTATTCCTGCATACATATGAATTCTCTTTATTAATTTAATGTAGTTAAACGTTGATAATATTCAACTCCATGTGATAATTGTTTATATTGTAGCAAATCAATACCGGATTCTACGAAATTTTTTGCTTGTTTTTGGACCCGAGAAATTAATTTCGTATCTGATAAATTTGCAATTTGCAAATTTAATGGTCCATGTTGTGCTCGGCCATATATCTCACCAGGACCTCGTAAACGAAGATCCACCTCTGCCAAATAAAATCCGTCGTTGCTATTTTCGATTTCTCGGAGTCGTTTTGTAGGTTTTTCGCTAGTACTATTCATCAGATAACAATAACTCTGATATTCACTACGCCCAACTCTGCCACGTAATTGATGTAATTGAGATAATCCAAAACGATCAGCATTTTCTATTACTATTATGGTTGCATTAGGTACGTCGACACCAACTTCAACTACTGTAGTACTAACTAAAATATCGATATTCCCTTCAGAAAAGATTTTCATTACTGATTCTTTTTCATCGGATTTCATTTTTCCATGGAGTAAACCAATGCGACGATGTTTAAATATTGAGTTTTTAAGTTTATTAAATTCTTCTTGAACGCTTTTTAATTCATTCGCTATATTATTTTCTATAAGACTACAGATTACATAAGCTTGCCGACCCGATTTGATTTCGTCGTCAATTATTTTATATAATTGAGGCCTACTATTAGGGGACCAAATTTTAGTAATTATTGGTTTACGATTTTTTGGAAGTTCATTTAGTATACTGATGTCAAGTTCTCCATATAAAGTTAGAGACAAGCTCCTTGGTATCGGTGTTGCCGTCATGGTAAGTAAATGAGGCATAAATTTAGATTTTTTCAGTAGTTGTTGACGTTGATTTACTCCAAATCTATGCTGTTCGTCAATAACAACGAAACTTAATTTATGGAATGTTACCGATTCTTGTATTAGGGCATGAGTTCCGACAACAACATCAATTTCGCCGTTGGCAATATTTTTGTAAATAATTTTTCGGTTATTTCCTTTTACACTTCCTGTTAATAATCCAATCTTTATATTAAAAGGTTTCAGTAAGCTTTCTAATGTATTTGCATGTTGTTTTGCTAATACCTCTGTTGGTGCCATCAATGCGGTTTGAAAACCATGATTAGCTACCTGACAAGCTACCAAGCCTGCAACAACAGTTTTTCCAGAGCCAACATCACCCTGGAGCATTCTGTTCATTGGAGTATTTTTACCCAAATCTTGGATAATTTCCCAAGATGCTACTCGTTGAGATGCAGTTAAATCAAAAGGTAATTTTTTTACGAAATTTTCCGCGACAGATTTGTTAAAAAGTATCTGCCATCCAGATAATTTTGAATTTTCACTACGATTGAGTTGACTGGCAAGTAACATCTGAAACAATTCCTCAAACGCCAATCTCTCTCTAGCTTTTTCGATGTCATTTAACTTTTCAGGAAAATGAATTTTAGTAATTGCTTGGTTATAAGATAGTAATTTTTCATCTGATATTATTTGTTCTGGAAGTGTTTCTGGCAATATTGAAATTAGAGGCTTTAATTCTGATAAAATTTTTCTAACTAAAGGAATTTTTAAGCCTTTTATGGATTTATAAATTGGTAAAATTCTTCCAGTCTGAACGGGTATCTCACTAACGCGTTCGGCACTGGGATTAGTTAATTGATAACGATTATAGCTAAATTCATAGTTTCCAGAAAAATAAAATTCTTCACCTGATTTTAATTGCGTTTCTCGATACGGTTGGTTAAACCAAATTGCCTGAATTTTACCACTTTCATCAGATAGCGTTGCAGTTGTGATTCTAAGGCCTCTTCTAACGGGTCTGGTAGAAATTTTTTCGCATTTAGCTTTTATTGTTACTTTTCCAGGATTTATTTTTGAAATCATAGTAATTTCAGAAAAATCTTCATAAGCTCTTGGAAAAAAACATATTAAATCACCAACGGTGTTAATACCAGCCAATGCAAATGCCTGAGTATTCCTAATTCCGACACCCTTAACTCTATCAATTGGTGATAACAAATTCATACTTATATGATAACAGCTAATCGAGTGCTTCGGTATTGACGCCGAACGTCCAATCGACTTCTTTGTGACCTAATAGTATATTCTTGAGATATTTTTTAATTTCCTCATACCTGTCTTTAGTTTTTGCCTCGAATTTAATGGTCAAATATGGCCCATTCTGGGAATATCTGACAACAAACATCGCATCAGGCAGATTCAATCTAACACCGTCGCCGGCACGCTCATCACTGATTACATCCGCATCTGGAAAATCAGCAATTAATTGCTTACTTAGGTTTTCAATTAAACCTACTTTTTTATTATCAGCACAACCAAGTTTAATTTCGGCACTGGAAATATAATTCGGCAATCCAGTAACGACTTCGGATAACGTCTTGTTTGTATTTGAAAGATAACGAAGTAGTCGCATGGTTGAATATAAGCCATCATCATGATTATAAAAATCTGCTGAGAAAAAGAAATGGCCAGAAAGTTCACCAATAAACGCGGCCTTTACCTCTTGGTTTTTCTTTTTCAAAAAGGAATGGCCAGTCCGCCACATAAACGGTTCACCACCTTCTTTTATAATAGTTTCCTCGACAACCTTTGAGCATAATGTGTTATACATAATTTTTGCACCTGGATGATCACTCAAAACATCGGAAGCAAATATCGCAACCAGTACGTCGTTCCAAATAATTCCTCCTTTTTCGTCAACTATACCAATTCGATCGCCATCCGCATCATAAGAGAAACCAAGGTCGGCTTTCTCCTCTAGAACGGATTTACGTACTCTCTCGGCAACCATTAATTCAGTCGGATCAGGCGTACCTAATGGAAAAGACGGATCAATCTGACAATTTCGTTCAATAACTTCACAACCTGCCTTGCGTAATAGTTCCGGTGCAATTACTCCAGCAGTTGAACAGCTCGGATCAATTACAATTTTAAATTTTTTTAATATCGGCAAACGCTTGATAATATCGTCAAAATAAGCTTGTCTGATGTCTTTTTTCTCAACTTTTCCAGGTATTTCGCCTTGCTCATAATCATCTTCGACAACCATCCGACAGAGCTCCTGCATACCATCGCTTACTAATGTTTCTGATAAATCAATAGCAAATTTAAAACCATTAAATTCAGGAGGGTTATGAGATGCCGTTACAAAGGCACCACCTTTGATGTCCAAATAATATTGAGCCCAATAAAACGTACCGACCATATTTAAACCAATATCAATCGTATCGATACCAGCCCAACTAAAACCACGAATCAAAGCATCGCCATATTCTTCACTGTTCGCTCTACAGTCGCGACCGACAATGGCTTTTGTTATACCATGACGCTTCAAATATGTACCATAAGCTTTGCCGATAGTTTCCGAATTCTCAGCGTTAAGTTCTTTTTCTACTAATCCTCTTAGATCGTAAGCTCTAAACATACTGGTATTTATTTTCATCGTCCCCTCCTAAATAATTATTTCTATCTGACTAAAACAAAGCTGTTTTTGCCTTTTTTTACTAATGCTCTTTCGTTAATTATTCTATCTTCTGTTATTTTTTGACCATTAATAGAAACTGCTCCAGCACTAATTAATCTTCTTGCATCATTATTTCCAAGTGCAATATTTGACAAAACTAAATATTCTACCACAGATTTTCCAGTAATATCAGCTGGTATTTCTTTCGATAAAATTTCGATATCGGCTTCGGATAAACTTTCAAATTTTTCACCTCCAAATAATACATTGGTCACTTTTTCTACGCTTTCAGTTCTTTCTTTACCATGAATTAAAGTCGTAACCTCTCGTGCTAACATTTTTTGTGCAAGACGAGCTTCTGGATTATTTTTAAGCTCTTTATCTAATTCATCAATTTTTTCTTTTTCTAATAATGTGTACACCTTTAGGTAATCGATAACTCCAGCATCATCAGCATTAAGCCAAAACTGGAAAAATTTATATGTGCTAGTTTTATTGTGATCTAACCAAATCGCACCATCCTCAGATTTTCCAAATTTCGCCCCTGTTGATTTATTTATGATCAAAGGTGTTGAATAGACATGAGCTTCTTTGCTTTCTATACGTCTTATTAAATCTACCCCAGTTATTGAATTTCCCCACTGATCAGCACCACATAGCTGTAAAGTTACTCCGAACTCTCTGAAAAGATGCAAAAAATCATAACCTTGAATTAATGAATAGCTAAATTCTGCATAGCTTATACCTGATCCTTCAGACCCAAGCCTTGACTGCACAAAATCCCTACCAAGCATCTGGCTCATTGGAACATGTTTACCGATATTTCTCAAAAAATCGAGGTAGTTTATATCCTTGAACCAATCATAATTATCAACTAAGGAGAAATTATCGCCATCTAAAATTATCCTGTATTGAGAAGCGATGGCTTCTTTATTTTTGTTAATTTCATCGACAGTTTTCAGGTTGCGTTCATCAAATTTACCATCAGGATCACCAATCATTCCTGTCGCCCCACCGACTAGAAGAAAAGCTTTATGGCCGTGCTTAATAAAACATTTAACCATCATGATAGCTGCTAAATTACCAATCGTCATACTATCAGAACTTGGATCAACACCTATATAAAAGGAAATTGGCTCGTCATTTAATACTGAAATATCATCGTAAGTGGTCTGGTTGATGAAACCTCGCCATTTTAGCTCTTCAGATAGTTTCATTATATCCTCACATATTTATATTATTACTTTTTACTTTTCCGCTAACTAAGTATATCAAATTTCTATCTTTATAAAAACTTGGTTGACTTTACACCAAGTGCTATAATAGTCATATTGTTTATGGGAATTATGTCACGTGGGTAAAAAATTTTTCAAATCAAGAAAAGTAAAGTTTAATCTGTCTAAGTTTTTCAAGTTCAAACCGAAAAGATTGAGCGTATATTCTAATTTAGTTCATTCTCGAAAAATCAAAAAAGACACAGAGTCAAGAAAGCATGCACAATATTTGGCATCTTTGCCTAAAAATCCAATAAAGCGTTTTTTTTATAGGTTACACCCAAAACGAGTAGCAAAATATTGGTTCTCTAAACGTGGTGCAATAATGGCTTTGAAAATTGCTGGTATATCAGTTTTGATAGTCTGCTTAATGGCAGGTGGTTTGTTCGCATATTTCAGAAAAGATCTTGATGCTATTAGACCTGGTGAACTTGCCAAAAGAGTACAGACTACCGTAACAAAATACTATGATCGAAATGGCGAGTTGTTATGGGAAGATAAGGGTGAAGGCGACTACAAATTAGTTGTTGACAGCAAAGATATTAATGAATATCTAAAACAAGCGACTGTATCAATTGAAGATAAAGAATTTTATAAACACGGTGGTGTTAGTGCGTCGGGTTTAATTAGGGCGGTAATAAATAATTTAAGAGGTCGTTATACTCAAGGTGGTTCCACACTTACTCAACAGCTTATTAAGCAAGTTTTCTTTGCTGATGAATCAGGTAAACGTGGATTATCAGGAATTCCTCGAAAAATCAAAGAGATAATACTATCAATCGAAGTTGAACGTATGTATAACAAAGATCAAATCTTGACCCTATACTTAAACGAATCTCCTTACGGTGGTCGTCGAAATGGTGTAGAATCCGCTGCTCAAACTTATTTTAGTAAATCTGCTAAGGATTTAACAATTGCTGAAGCAGCTTTATTAGCCTCAATCCCTCAAGATCCGTCATATTATAATCCTTATTATATAGAAGGACATGAGGCATTATTATACCGACAACATAAAGTAATCGATAATATGCAAAGTATGGGCTATATTGACAAAAAACAAGCGAAAGAAGCGAAAGAATACCCAATCATCGATCATATAGCACCTGAAGCTAGCCAATATACTAATATCAAAGCTCCTCATTTTGTACAAATGGTTCGATCCGAGCTAGAAAAAGAACTCGGAAAATCAACAGTTGGTAAAGGTGGGCTAAAAGTAACAACTACCTTGGATATACGTATTCAAAACAAACTAGAAGAAGCTATGAACGATATGTTTAGCTCTTCGATTCCCGATTGGGCTGGATTTACTAACGGAGCAGCAACTGTTGAAGACACAAAAACTGGTCAAATCATAGCTCTTATGGGAAGTCGTGATTTTAATTTAGCTGGCTATGGACAGGATAATGCTGCAACTGCTTATATTCAACCTGGCTCAACTGTAAAAGCACTAGTTTATGCAAAATTATTTGAAAAAAAGACAGGCGTAAATTATGGAAGTGGAAGTATACTCAATGACGTGAATATTAGTTCAATTTATGGAGCACCTTTATATAATGCAGACCGAACATTTAAGGGCCCTGTTACGATCAGATCAGCTTTGGCAACGTCAAGAAATATCCCTGCTGTCACAGCAATGTATATATCAGGTGTTAAACCGACGATTGAAACTATTCGTAAATTAGGAGCTACAAGTTACTGCACTCAAGGCGACGAAGTAAATGTTGGTTTAGCATCAGCAATTGGTGGTTGTGGTATTAAACAAATTGATTTAGTAAATGCCTATGCATCATTAGCCCGTGAAGGTGCTTATAAATCGCAATCGACTATTCTTGAAGTAAAAAATAATTCTGGTGAGGTATTAAAAAAATGGGTTGATCCAGAATCAACTCAGATTGTAGACAAACAATCTGCTTATATCGTATCCGACATATTAAGTGACGATAATGCAAGAGCTCCTTTAAATGGATACCATGCAAGAGGTATGGAAATACCTGGAGTAAAAACAGCTACAAAAACTGGAACATCGGACAAGGGTGGTAACGCCAAAGATATTTGGATGGTTAGTTATAGTCCGGCTCTTACAATGGGAGTATGGCTTGGAAATTCTGACGCTAGTATACTACGAAATGGTACTTCATCATTACCAGGCTCGATTATCGCAAAAGTAATCGAATATGCACATAAAGACATCTATGCTAATGAGGGTAAATGGAAATCAGGTGATTGGTATGTAAGACCTATTGGTATTCAGATAGTAAATAATGAATTATATCCGTCTTGGTGGAATAAATCCCAAGGTCAATCAAAAACAATGATGACTTTTGATAAGTATTCAAAAAAGAAAGCCACAGAATTCACTCCGCCATCCGCAAAGATTGAACTAGAGATAATAAAAATGACCGATCCTATAACCAAAAAAGATGTGTTTACCGCTCCTGATGGTTACGATCCAAATTCAGATGATGATGCTCATAAAGAAAGTGACCAACCACCGAGTGTAACTATAGATGTCGACAAAAAACCACTTACTAAAAACACTTATACGATAACTGCAACTGTTAACAAAGGGACATTCGATTTATCAAGCACTCAAATATTAATTGCTGGTGTTGTAGTAAATACCTTTGCCTATAATGGTTCGGACGAATATAGTTTTGATATAACTCTTACAGAAAGTGATACTAGCCAAAAACAAGTATCAGCATCAGTAGTTGATGTTGGTTATTATACAAATGATTCAAATACCGACACTCTTCCAATCTATAAAGAATAATGAATTTTTAGTCTTTAACGCTGTCTATCTATTAAATTAATTACGTTCTGTTCTCTAGATGGAGTTTGTTTAGATTTATATCTAGCTTGATTAGTTTCTTTTCGTTTTACATTACGTCGCCTATCAGTAAATGATATATTTTTATTAACATTTTTTTGTTTATAAAGTTTTGCAAACATCATTTTACCAGCAGAAGTTTGAAAGCTACGGATAAATTCAATTTCTACAATTTTTCCAATTTTATCAATAGCATTCTCAACTACAACCATCGTACCATCTGCTAAATGTCCTATTGCTTGTTTAGAATCCTGTCCTTTTTGAGTTAATTCAATCTGTATTTTTTCACTAGGTAGATATGCCATCTTTATAGACATTGCTAAATCATTGATATTTATTACTTTAATCTTTTCAGCTGTTGCAACTTTATTAAGATTGTAATCGATTGTACAAATAATTCCGTCGTATTTTTTAGCTAAAAATATTAGGCGTTCATCGACACCTTCTTCAGTTTGACTTTTATCCTGAAATATTTCAACATCAAGATCATCAACTTTTTGTAATTCAGCGATAATATCAAGACCAAATCTAGCACGACTTCTTTTTTCACTGTCTGAACCATCAGCCATTGTTTGAAGCTCACCTATCACACTACGTGGAATCCTTATAGATCCGAATAAAAATCCAGTTTTTGCAATTTCAATAATCCTACCGTCAATCAATACAGAAGTATCGACAAATATCGGCCTAGTTTCTTTTTTATAAACAAGCTTCTTTTGATTGATTATTAATAGATACGTAATTTCAATTAATATTATTGTTAGTAGTAAGTATACAATTTCCATAATTATTTTTCCTATTTCTGAAGATAATCAATTAATGCAGATCTTAAATCGGTTACTTCTTTTATAAATGAATCTTTTAGTTTACTTTTCGGTGTAATTGCTTTTTTAAAACCTAATTTTTTCGCCTCATAAATACGTTTGTCGATCGATCGTACTGATCTAATTTCTCCACCCAAACCGACTTCACCAAATACGACAGTTTTATCATCTATACGACGAGATGCCGTGGCACTAGCAATGGCCATACATACAGCTAAGTCAGAAGCTTGGTCATTAAGTTTTAAACCACCAACTACATTAATATAAATGTCTTTATCTGATAAATTTAGTTTCGTACGTCGCTCTAATATAGCGATAAGTAAATTTAACCTATTCAAGTCAAAGCCACTAGCTGTTCTTTTTGGATATCCAAAATTCGTCGGATTAACAAGTGCTTGAATCTCTACTAGTAATGGACGATTTCCCTCAAGAGTAGCCAAAACCACTGAACCGTCAGTATTTTGTCTTTCAGCCAATAAGGTCGCGGAAGGGTTTTCTACTAATTTCAAACCTTCTTCTTCCATTTCAAAAATTGCAGCTTCATTAGTTGAGCCAAATCTGTTCTTTACTGCTCGAACAATTTTAAAACCACCGTATCTATCACCTTCAAATTGCAATACTACGTCAACAAGATGTTCTAAAACTTTCGGCCCAGCTATACTACCTTCTTTTGTAACATGACCAACTAATATTACTGCTGAACCAGATTGTTTTGCTGCTCTAATGATTACATTACTACTGTTCGTAATTTGAGAAACTGTTCCTGGAGCAGATATAATATCATTTAACGCTAATGTTTGCACTGAATCAATAATAACCAATTTGTAATTTGATGACCTGATAGTCGCAGCAATATCATCAGCATTAGTGCTAGATGCAAAACTAAGTTCTTCACTCTTTTTCGCACCTAATCTTTCCGCACGAAGACTAACTTGATTCGCAGATTCTTCGCCACTTATATACAAAACTGGCTGAAGATTAGCAATATTTGCTGAGACTTGAAGTAGTAAGGTGCTCTTTCCAATTCCTGGCTGTCCTGCCATTAAGATTACACTTCCTGGCAAAATACCCCCACCTAATACATCGTCAAGATCACCAAAGCCGGTTAATAATCTTGAAAATAACTCTTTTCCAACAATTGAACCCATTTGTTGAACTTTTAAAACTTTGCCAGTATTTTCACTTTTTGAAACAATGGATTTACCAGTTTTTTCTACTATTTCCTCAACTAAACTATTCCACTGTTGGCAGTTATCACATTTCCCCTGCCACTTTTGATATACTGATCCGCAGTTTTGACACGTAAATTGATTTTTTGATTTTGCCATCACATCTAGTATAACCTATATAGACGGAGCTGGAGCAAGAGTACTATCAATACTGTTATATAATTTTTCCGATTGGGATGCTATTGAATTATATTCTTTTAGTATTCCATTATATTCTTTAATATCATTATTAATTTCATCTCTTAATATATTCAATAACGATACCTTATTAGTTAGTATTGACCTTTGGTAATAAAAATCTGATTGTGAAACAAAATCCCCATCATTAGCTTTTTTATTAAATTCGTTTATTTCATTACTCAATGCTAGTGATGTATTATTATATTCTTCTTTTTTATTTGATATTGAATCCGAAAGAGTATTCATTTTTTCAATTAGTTCTTTGGCTTTATTTTCTAACAACGAAAATACTGTGCTATATTTTTCATCCAATGCAACAACTTTTGATCTATCGACAAAATATTTCTTATAATAAGATTCTAATTCAGGATTGATATTTAATATTTTTGTACCTATCAGGGAATGAAGCTCATTATGAAATTGACCAGGCTCAGCCTTATCATAATATGCAATTATTTGAGAAAAATTCTCATCATTTTTCAGTTTTTCGTACTCTCTATCCAAGAGTTTATTTAATTTTTCTCTTTTTTCAAGATTTAACCTATCATAGACTGCATGTAAGGTTTCATGAGAGGCAGTAACTTCACGTATCCCATCCAATTGACTATCAGTAACATCGTAAATAAATATTTTTCCATCTGAATAACACCCTAAAATGGATGTTACATTTTCTACGCGATTACATTCGCTATTAAAATTTTGAGTACCATCTAATTTAGGTTCACTCGCAAGGTATATAAATTTTCCGCTTTCACTCATTCCTGCTCGTTCCACTAAAGCTAGTACTTCCTGGGAAGGTTTATATTGCCATACTGTAATTTGGTCGACAATGTATTGTTTGTTAGCGACTATCAAATATGAAATCAATACTAAAAAACAACACGCCAAAAAAGAAAATATAAGATGATATAAACTTTTTCTATTCTCTTGATTCTTCAATTCGAATTTCGCCTTTTTCGGTTAAAATATTTAATATGCTACCCTTTTGATATTTTCCAGATAATATACCATCAGCAATCCGATGCTCCAATTCATCCTGAATCGTTCTCCTAAGAGGTCGAGCACCAAATTTTTCACTATAACCTTTTTTTATTAATATTTTTTTAGCAGATTGATTTATTACCAAGTGGATACCCTTTTGAACTAAACGTTGCTGTAGTTCATTTATAATATTATCAAATATTTTACTAATTTGAGAGTGAGTTAGTGCCCTAAACGTAATAATGCTATCGAATCTATTAATTAACTCTGGTCGCATAATTTTTGACAAAGCATTTTCTGCGGCTTCAGAATTTTCTTTGTGAATTTGATCAAGTTTTGTTTTATCACTTTTTGTTGAGACATGAAAACCTAAACTTGATTCCTTCATCATAAGACTAGCACCTAAATTGCTGGTTAGAATTATGATTGAATTGCTAAAATTTACTTTTTTTCCTTTAGCATCGGTTAATTTTCCATCTTCAAGAATCTGCAATAACAAATTAAATACGTCTGGATGAGCTTTTTCAATTTCGTCAAATAACACCACACTATAAGGCTGACGACGAATCTTATCAGTTAATTGGCCACCATCATCGTAACCAATATATCCTGCTGGTGCACCAAGTAACCTGCTCGTGTTATGTTTCTCTCCAAATTCGCTCATGTCAATTTTTATCAAAGCATCGTCGCTTCCAAAAACCTCACGAGCTAAAATTCGAGCTAATTCTGTTTTACCTACGCCAGTTGGACCCATAAAGACAAAAGATCCTATCGGTCTGTTTCCACTAGCAACACCACTACGACTACGTCTAATTGCTTTTGAAACTTTTTCGACAGCTTCTTTTTGACCAATAATATATTTACCTAAATATTTTTCCAAATTACGCAACATAGATGCCTCGGATTTCTGAACTTTATTAACTGGAATACCAGTCATGATTGATATGGCTTGAGCAATATCGTCATCTGTAAGCGTTAAAGGTGAATTATTCTTTCTTTCAGCTCGTAATTCTTCCATTCTGACATTAATTTGACTAATTTGAGTTTTATAAAGTGCAGCTCTTTCATAATCTTCATTTAAAGCGGAGTCTTCCATTTTTTCATTCAAATCTTTTAGCTGTTTTGACAAATTTCTAATTTTACTTGGACTTTTGCCCGAGCGAACACGAACTAATGCAGATGCTTCGTCAATTACATCTATAGCTTTATCTGGCATAAAACGTTCGTTGATATACCTATTAGCCATATATACTACACTATTAATTAAATCATCACTAATCAGTACACCATGATATTTTTCATATCGCTCTCGTAAACCTTTTAATATTTCGACGGTATCTTTTAACTTCGGTTCAGTAACTAATATTGTTTGTAGACGACGTTCCAAAGCAGTATCTTTTTCAATATGCTTCCGATATTCTTCTGAGGTTGTGGCACCTATTAATCTTATTTCACCCCTGGCTAAAGCTGGCTTTAGCATATTTGCTGCATCGATTGAACCTTCGGCTGAACCAGCTCCAACAATTAAGTGAAGCTCGTCAATAAATAGTATTATATTTTTTTGTTTTCTTAATTCTTCAATTACTTTTTTTAAACGTTCTTCAAATTCACCACGATACTTCGTACCTGCAATCATACCAGCAAGATCAAGTTGTATAACTGATTTATCTAATAGTGAATCTGGGACATCTTCATTTACAATTCTCCTAGCAATACCTTCGACAATTGCTGTTTTTCCAACACCAGGCTCACCAATCAAAACAGGATTATTTTTCGTACGACGACTTAGTATCGTTATTAATCTCTCTTCTTCTTTTTTTCTTCCAATTACTGGATCTAATTTATTTTCTTTAGCCAAAGAGGTCAGATCAATACCATATAATCCCAGTGCACCTTTTTGTTTTGACAAATGCTTTTTAGATGCAAGTATATTCGGATTTTCGATCGTTCTATCATCTTGCTGACCTAAATAATCTCCTAAATCAGCAATTAATTCGTTAAGATTTATCCCCATATCTCTTAATAAAACTGATGCCCTAGCATTTTTTTGATTCAAGATACTATATAGGATATGTTCAGTGCCTAAATAATTTTGGTTATATTCTTGGGCGATATCCCAACTCATTTTTAAAGTAAGTTTTGCAGTTTCGCTTAATGCTTTTGCTTCAGGACTAACAATTACAGTTAATGGAACTAGATTTAATGCATTATGGGCTTTTTCTAAAGTAACACCAGCATCGGCCAAAACTTTTGCTCCAACAGAAGAACTTTGAGCTAATATTCCTAATAATAGATGCTCCGTACCGATATACGTGCTTCCATAACCTTGAGCTATTATATTAGCGTGATGCAAGCTGGTACGTGCATTATCAGTTAAATGTGAAATAAATTCTGAAAAATCATCTGCCATATATATATTGTAACATTATTTAGCACTCTCATGTCAAGAGTGCTAAAATATATTATTTGTGAAAAATACTATTCAGTAGATTCATTTATTGCTTCAAATAAACTTTCCTCGACATTTTTGTGTTTTACTGGTACTGGTGGTTTTGGAGTAGCAATTTGCTCAATATCTAATTCATAGCCTGTAAGCATACTAGCTAACCTAACATTTTGTCCTGAACGACCGATCGCTATCGATTGTTGGTCTTCATTAACGAAAACAGTGGCTCTTTTATTTTTTTCGTCAATTGTTACCTTTTCAACTTCCGCAGGACTAAGTGCATTTTTAATAAATTGTTCAATATTTTTATCATAAGATATGATATCAATTTTTTCTTGATCACCAATTTCGTTCATTACCGCTTGGACTCTAGTGCCATGTCCACCTACGAACGTACCGACAGGATCAACACCAGGAACTGTACTCGCAACCGCAATTTTCGTTCTTCGTCCTGCCTCACGAGATATAGCCTTAATTTCTACTGCACCAGTTTCAATTTCTGGAACTTCCTGACGAAACAGATATTCGACAAATTCCTCATTACCTCTACTAAGAATTAACTGAGGACCACGAACATCTCTTTCGATATCTTTTATATATACTTTGATACGATTTCCGACGCTATAATATTCTCCTTGAATTTGTTCACTCTGAGGAATTATTCCGACCGCTTTTCCAAGGTCAATTCTTATTACACGTGGCTCGACTCTTTGAACTGTACCATTTACTACTGTTCCAATTTTATCTTCGTATTCAGATAAGACAGCTTCTCTTTCAGCTTCACGTAATCTCTGTAGTACAACTTGTTTTGCTGTTTGAGCTGCAACTCTTCCAAACGAAATAACTTCGTGTTCATCTTCTAAAACATCGTCGATTACAACATCGCTTTTAATTTTTTTTGCATCTTCAAGACTAATTTCCGTAGCACTAGAAACAACTTCTTCGACTACTTTTCTAGACACAAACACTTTAGCTGTACCGTCATTTATATTTAGCACACTGCGTACTTCTTGCTCACGCTCTCCATTATCTCGACGCCAAGCAGCAGCGATAGCTTGTTCAATAATAGATATTACGATATCTTCGGACAAATTTTTCTCTTCAGCTATTGAACGAATAGCTAAAATTAATTGTTTAATATTTATTTCTTCCATGTTTTTCTCCTACGCCTAAAGGCTAATCATTTAAAAAAGTCGACCTGCCGGCCGACGATATGCAATGTACTATCGCTATTGTATATTAAGTCTATGGCTTTGGCAACAATTGACCTGGACATTTATCTAAAATCCTCTCAATAGCATCATATTCTGATTGGGTAATCCATAAATCATATTTGTATTTAACAGCTACTTGGCGAGATACATATTGGCAACGAAATGATTTATTCGAAGGAAGCCAAGTGGCTGCATCTCCGTCTCCTTTTTGCTGGTTTGCTCGTCCATCAACAGCTAATAATTCTAGGGGATCATTAGCTAATTCAATTCTTTTTTCCTTGGATAGTTGCTGAGCACCTTTTTGCCATGCGTCCGATAGTGAAACGACATGGTCTATTTGAATGTCATCACTAGTATTGCTACCACGAATGAAAGCGATCGTCTTACCAGTGTATGGATCATCTAAAATACCGCTAGTAACGTTACAATTTATATCAACAACAACCTCGTTCAGATCACGATTTAGTATGATATTACGCATATCGCAACCGTTAATTTTCATCCAACCATTACCAAATTCTTCTCTCGAATAATTTGTTTTTGGTGCTCTTCCTTTTATTGGAATCTTTTTCAAAACATCTATAACTAGATATGAGGCCTCGTTAATCAAATTCTCCTCTTTTGAACCTGTAAAAGTTTTTATTTGACTAGGAGTATTTGTTAAAATAATTATTATTAAAGATATTAACGAAAATAATAAAGTAAACAGTCTTCTATTTCTAAATTCAGTGCTCATAGTTCTATTATGCAGAACTTAGTTAGTGTTACAATGGACGATATGCAAAATATAAAAAGACTTTTAGATAAATTCACTCCCATAAATTACAACCTCACAATATCGCTCAATCGTTTAAATAGAACTTTCGAAGGTTATGTGGAGATAATAGGTTTTTTAAATAATGACTCAGATACAATTAGTTTACATAGTAAAGATTTAGACATAATGTCAGTAAAAGTTGATGGAAAAAATATCGATTATATCAAAAAAGATAATGACGAATTAGTTTTGCTAGTAGAAAGAATATCAAAAGGACAACATGAGATTCAAATTACTTACATTGGCAAAATTACCGATGCGATGCATGGAATATATCCATGTTATTACGAACATAACGGAGTCAAAAAAGAGCTATTGGCTACGCAATTCGAAAGTCATCATGCTAGAGAAGCTTTCCCTTGTATAGATGAGCCATCAGCAAAAGCAACTTATGACTTAAAATTATATACCGAGCTGGACGTCACGGTAATCGGAAATATGCCGATAAGGGATCAATCGACTGAAGATGATAAATTAGTTACGATTTTCGAAACGACACCTATGATGAGTAGCTATTTACTTGCATGGGTTGTTGGTGAGCTTCATAAAAAGACCGCTTACACGAAAAGTGGAGTCGAAGTAAACGTCTGGGCAACAATTGCCCAAGATAAAAATTATCTTGATTTCGCCTTAGACATCGCAACTAGAGCTATTGACTTTTTCGATGATTATTTTTCGACACCTTACCCTTTGCCGAAATGTGATCATGTCGCCCTACCAGATTTTTCATCTGGTGCAATGGAAAATTGGGGTCTAATAACATATCGAGAAATTACGTTATTAGTTGATTCAGAAAAAACATCAATTGCTATTAAACAACATGTTTCAAAAGTAATCACTCACGAGCTTAGCCACCAATGGTTTGGTAATCTGGTCACGATGAAATGGTGGAACGACTTATGGCTTAATGAAAGTTTCGCATCATTAGTCGAGTATACAGCTGTAGATGCATTAGAGCCCAACTGGGATATTTGGTATGATTTTGCATCTTTTGAAAGCATTTGTGCCCTCAGAAGAGATAGCTTGTCTGGTGTTCAACCAGTAAAAGTTGAAGTTAATCATCCAGACGAGATTATGTCACTATTTGATGGTGCAATCGTATACGCCAAAGGAGCACGCTTATTAAAAATGTTAGTGCGTTATATTGGCGAAGATGCTTTTCGAGCAGGTCTAAAAAATTATTTCGAAACGTATGCATACAAAAATACCGAATCAATTGACCTTTGGAATTGCCTAAGCCATGCCAGCGGAAGAGATTTAATCAAATTCATGGACAGCTGGCTTAAACAGTCTGGTTTCCCAGTAGTACATTTATCATTAAATAATAATGAATTGACTTTAACTCAAGAAAAAATTTCAAATAATATCGATAACAAATCGGACAATTTATGGCCAATTCCTCTGAACTCAAATTACACCAATTTGCCCGAAGTATTCGATAAACGAACTTATAAGTTAAATGACTTCATATTATCCGAACCTATTCGCCTAAACACTTCGAATGATGCCCATTATATTACCCACTATGACAAAGAATTATTAATGAAGCTTGTCGAACAAATAAAAAATAATCAATTACCGATTATCGATCGCATGCAATTACTGAATGAACAAGTTATTTTAGCTAATGTTGGAATTATTTCTTATGCTGACTTGATACCATTACTTTCAGCATATAATAATGAATGTACTGAAGTAGTATGGGGAATCATAAGCATGACAATTGGCGAATTAAAAAAATTCGTTGAAAGTGATGAAGAAGCAGAAAAAAAATTACGGGCATTAGCAGGAAATTTAGCAAGAAATCAATTTGAAAAATTAGGTTGGTTTAAAAAAATAAATGAAGATGGGGCAGACTCAAAACTCAGAAGTATCATTATAGGACTAATGGCGTACTCCGAAGATAAAGCAGTATTATCAACAGCAATAAATTTTTATGAAACCACAAATATTAAAAAGCTTGATCCAGAATTGAGATCACATATCTTAACAGTTGCCGTTCGTCATGGAAATGAAGATGAAGCAATAATAAGTGATCTATTAAACTTGTACAAAAGTAGTGATTCTCCAGAGTTAAAACAAGATATTTGTATAGCCTTGAGTTCAACCAAGAAAATAGAGATGATTCATAAGTTATTGAATACTGTTACAGATAGGTCGGTTATTCGGGCACAAGACATGTCACACTGGATAGTTAATCTATTACGCAATAAATATAGCAGAGACATTACATGGCATTGGATTATTGATAATTGGGAAATAATTAAACAAGAATTCAGTGGTGATAAAAGCTATGACGAATACCCAAAATATTCTGCTTCGTTTCTTATTACAAAGAAACAGTTAGATGAATATATAAATTTTTTCTCACCCAAAAAAGAAGAGCCTGCTCTTACAAGAATCATTGACGTTGGTATCAATGAAATAAAAAATCGTGTAAAAATTATTGAAGATAACGAGAGCTCAGTAAAAATAGCTTTAGGTAATCTCTAAATATTTTTCAATATGAAAGTCTTTACCAGCTACAGAAATTATCGATAATAACAAATTTTCATATTTGTTATTTTTGGATAATGAAAAATATTCTGCAGCAAATTTCATTTGATTAATCTTTTTATTTGTAATCACGGCCAATCCGCCACCCTGACTATTTTTCTCTCGGTATTTTACTTCTACAAAATATATCGTATTACCTTTTTTTGAAACGATATCAATCTCACAAAGTTTATTTTTCCAATTTCTAGTTATAATTTTATGTCCATTTTTTTTTAAATATTCACAAGCTTTTGTCTCAGCCATATCGCCAATCTGTTTAGTCGATAATATTCTGTTATTATTCCAAATATTATTCGGACGATATTTCTTAAGAGGTTCATATGATAATCTGTGTAATGGTGTAATGCCAAATTTTTCTATCGCCTCGACGTGTTTCGTAGTGCCGTAGCCAACATGGTTTGAAAAGCCATATTCTGGATATATTCTATCTTGCATCATCATATAATTGTCACGAGCAACTTTTGCAATTATTGAAGCACATGAGACGCTTGGCACTAATAAGTCAGCCTTTTTTAATGTAGTAACATAATTACCTTTATTAGTAGAAGCTAAAAAATTTACGGTACCATCAATTATTATTTCATGATAGGAACTTTTAATTTGTTCAACGGCACGTATCGTTCCTAATGTCAAAGCCTTTGATAATCCAATATTATCAATTTCTACAGCTTCTACCCATCCTAAACCAAAATCTTGTGCTTTTTCTCTTATCTCTAAATCAAAAGCTTCTCTTTTTTTCTTTGATAATTTTTTGCTATCAGTTATTCCATCAATTTGAACGCTACCTAATATGACTGCACCGACCACTAACGGTCCTGCCCACGGTCCCCTACCTACTTCATCGATGCCAAGAATCATACTTTATGCATTTCTATATGATTTATTGCTTCTATAATATTTTAAACGTTTCAATAATTATCTAAGAATAGTTTTAACGAATCGTTAATAAAATTGATACTTTGTGGAAAAATATTAATTTTCGTTATGTCTTGCTTCAACTTCAGCAGCTTTTGCAGCTAATTCGGTTTCAGCTTCGGCTTTTTCTATCGCTTTAGCTTCAGCTTCGGATTTTGCTAATTCTTTTATTCTAGCTTCTTCGGCTTCAACTTCTGAATCATGTAATATATTTACACTGTCACGATCGAAATTTTTACCTTTTAGTCTTGCACTTTTACCACTTCGCTCTCTTAAGTAACTAAGATAGTTGCGACGAACTTTCGATCGACGAATAATTTCAATTTTTTCTACTAGTGGACTGTGGATCAAAAAACTTTTTTCAACACCAACACCACTTGCAATTTTTCTAACAGTAATACGAGAAGTATGGGAATCACGCCGATCAGTACGTATAACAACACCTTCAAAAACTTGGATACGTTCTTTGTTGCCTTCTTTAATTTTTTGATGGACACGAACCGTATCACCACTGCGAACTTTAGCAACTTTCGCTTTTTTTTGCGAATCATTAACTTTTTTAATCAAATCAAAACTCATCTTTTACTCACTTTTACGTTTATATAGTTAGTCAGCTATCGACTATAACACAATGTTAGGTATTTTGAAAGTGTTATCGATGTATGTTTTTTCTTTTTTTAATATATAAATCAAAGGTATCTTCTCTTGAGTAAATTGATGTGTCAATCTTTATACAATTGACTATCGCCTCTTTGGAAAATTTATCGATAATTGTATGCCAGGTTTCCTGATAGAAATCTAAAAAATGTGGTGAATTAAATCCCCAAAATTTTTCCTCATCATGCCCTTTTTGTTGACGTTTTTTTATTCTATCAATAATCACTTCATTCGGAGCATGCAGATATACTATTTCGTCCGGTTTTATAAACTCTTCTGATTTAATCCATCTATCAACATTTTCATCGATTGATTCACCTTTTTTATTTATGATATTTCGCATTAGACTATGAGCTACGAACGTAATTAATACACTGCCATATATTGCAACATTAACACCTTCATTTAATTTTTCCGAGGTTTTTTTATCAAATTTTTCATTCAATTTTAAAAAAAGATTGTCATGTTTGTTAATATAATCTTCATCAACTAATTCATTTATGTATCTTTGTTTGAATTCTTTTGCTTCCGTTGTGGCAGTTGGTTCAAATATGACAGTATTTTCTAGTTCTGACATGCATTTTAAAAAAGCTGATTTTCCTGATCCGTCAACGCCAACAACTAACGTCAATCTACCGAGATTTGATTCCGAACTATCTTCTCGAGCCATTATATATAATAACTTAACAGATAATGATATTAAGTCAACATTTAAAATTTATAAATTAGATTACTGAATTCACTTCATCTAGGGTTGTTTCACCACGAAGAGCCGCCAAAACACCACTTTCAAGCAATGTCACCATGCCACTTTCACGAGCTGCTTTTTCAATAGCTTCAGTATTAATATCCTTGATATCACCACGTAAAAATTTTTGAATATTCTCAGTAACAACCATTTGTTCCATTATTACGAGTCTGCCTTTAAAACCAAAGGGCGAATTTTCAGTAATAATTGGTCGCCATAATTTAAAATTGTCTAAATCTGGTTTTTTAATATGTGATGGTAAAGCTTTAAGAGCGTCCTTAACCCATTGTCTTGTAGCTTCATCTGGTTCATATTCTTGTTTCGTTTCATCATCAAGACGACGAACTAAACGCTGTGCTAACATCATACGAATAGCAGAACTAAAAATTGGATTAATACCAATCAAATCAATCATGCGACTAAAAGCTGAAGAAGTTGAATTTGCATGAAAACTGGATAACACCAAATGACCAGTAATCGAAGCTTGTATGGCCGTTTTTGCCGTGTCAGAATCTCTAATTTCTCCAATCATAACTACATCAGGATCAAGTCGCATAACTGCACGTAAACCATCAGAAAAGCTCTTTCCACCTGTTGTATCAATTGGAATTTGTGTTATTCCAGAAATTCCATATTCAATAGGATCCTCTAGAGTAATTATTTTTCGATTAGAATTGTTCAAGGCATTTATAATACTATAAAGAGTCGTTGACTTTCCACTTCCAGTTGGCCCAACCATTAAAACCATGCCTCTAGGATGACTTATGACTTCTCTAATTTTTAACATCTCTAACTCACCTATACCTAACAAATCCAAATTTAACATAGATTCGTCAAAATTAAATAATCGCATGACTGAATCTTGGCCATACATTGTTGGTACCATTTCAATACGAATATTTAATAAATGTTTGTTGCCGTCACGTTCTATTTCTTTTTGCATATGACCTGATTGCGATTCAGTTGATGCTGTCGAAAGATTTGCTCTGGATGCTATTGCACCTAGTATAACTCTGTACCTATTTTTATTTAGATTTGCCACTGGATGTAATACACCATCTACACGCATTCGCACTCTAATTTGTTCTCGCTGATTTTCGATATGAATATCACTCGCCCCAAGTTTATCAGCTTGATCTATAAGATAGTCAAAAACTTCATCACTTCCAACAGTATCTAGAGTATTACTTACGTTAGAAAATGTTACACTATCTCCTTCTTTGGCAATTTCTATGTCATTATGAATAACTTTGATGACTGGGTTATGCCTTGTCATCATATTTTTAAAGCTACTATCACTAATTAGAAATAATTTTATATTTCGACCAACTTCGTTATATTGCCGAATAAGATCATTAATATAAGATTGAGGCGTCTGGGTAGTAATTCCGAATTGATATGGTTTTGATTCATCACCTTCGATTAAAGGAATGATCCGATTTTTATACATTGTTGAGATATCGATAATATCTTTGCATAGGGGTATGGTATTTTCGATTGGTCTTAAGTCTAAATATTGGACATTTAAGATTGCAGCTCGTTGAATAACAGCTTTTTCTTCTTGATCTCTATGATCTTGTTGAATTTTATCCTCGTCCATTAATAAATACTATATCAAATCGCTTGTGTTTTATATATAGAATAAATGCAGTGATACAATTAATATAATGCTAAAAATTATCGTAATAGCACACAACATTAGATCAACTTATAATATTGGGGCAATTTTTCGAACTTGCGAAGGTTTTGGAGTATCAAAAATTATAATAAGCGGCTATAGCCCATACCCTTCAACTATCAACGACACCAGGCTTCCTCACATATCAAAAAAACTGTCAGAGCAAATACATAAAACTGCTTTAGGTGCCGAAACGATGGTCCCATTTGATTATCAAGAATATCCCAATATAGAATTATTAAAAGCAGATGGATTTAGAATCGTTGGACTTGAACAATCCAATAATAGTATTCCATTGAACAAATATCACCCCACAAATAAAATTGCTCTAATTTTAGGAGAAGAACTAAAAGGTATACCTATCGATTTAATACAGAAATGCGACGACATCGTAGAAATCCCAATGACAGGAAAAAAGAAATCTTTTAATGTAAGCGTAGCTACAGGAATAGCACTCTTTACACTAACTACCTAAGAGCTACGCTATCCTCATCAAGTATTTTTACTAAAAGATCACAAAGCTCACCACTAGCATTAACCTTAAATGGTAATCTAATTGCTGATTTTTTATCAGTGCCGAGTACTAACACGATATCTGAGTTACCAGGAAAATCACTACAAACCTGTCTAATGGAGAATAATGTATCATGATCATCCGGATCCTTAATATGAACAAAAATTTTCTTAATATTGTCCACGACTAATTTATGAGTTTTATCGCTATTATTTTCTATGGACTTTGCTTTTTTTTCGATTCTTACTCTGGGTTTTGCCATTTTTTTACCAGTGGAATGATAGTCAATTAATTCTTGTTCAGTCACAAACTGTATCTCGTCCGCTATCATCTTAGGTTCAGTACCTTGATTACCATTACGGTCTTTTAAGTTAATTTTTCCAGTCGCAAGTATTACTGCATCTTGTGTTAGTTTAGCGCCAATTTGTTCGTACAGGTTTGGAAAAATAATGATTTCAGCCTCGCTAGTTTTATCTTCAATTTTTACAAATGCCATTTTTGAACCGTTCTTTGTTACGATTGCTCGTACTGATGAAATTAGCCCTCCAATTATCGCTTTTTTACCTTCCATATCCAAAGATATTCCCGAAAGTGATATCGTTTGTTCTTCAAAATATGTATCGTAATTGTCTAAAGGATGAGCACTGACATATAAACCAAGTAATTCTCTTTCCCACATTAAACGTTCACGTTCAGTGTGTTTGATTGGAGAAGACTGTAAGACTAAAGTTGGCTGAATTTGTGAAGATTGTCCTAATACACCGAATAAATCAATTTGGCCACTAGCAGCTTCTTTTTGCAACTTACTAGCAAATGCTTGTATAGTATCGAGATTAAACATTAGATCAGATCTATCACCAAGACTATCGAAACCACCAGACTTAATTAATGATTCCCAGGCTTTGCGATTAAATTTCGATGTCAATACTCTTTTAGCAAAATCTTCAATGTTAATAAATTTTCCATCTTCACGTGCTCTTAATATTTCTTCAACTGCACCGGAGCCGACACCTTTAACAGCTGCCATACCGAACCTTATTTGTTTTTTTTCTGGAACAACAGCAAATTCTAAAAATCCTTCATTTATATCGGGAGGCAAAACTTTAATTCCGATATGTTTACATTCATTGATTTCTATCGCCAATCTATCGACATCATCCCGATCACTCGTCATCAGTGCAGCCATAAATGCTTCAGGATAATGAGATTTTAAATAGGCTGTCCAATAAGCTATTAATCCATAACATGCTGCATGAGATTTGTTAAAACAATAATTTGCAAATTCTTCTAATTGTTCCCAAAATTTTTCGGCCAAAGCAGGATCAGCCCCACTTGTTTTTACAGCACCTTCAACAAAATCAACTTTTACTTTTCGCATAAGATCAATTTTCTTTTTACCAACTGCTTTTCTCAAAGTGTCGGCTTGACCACCAGTAAAGCCTGCAAATTCTTTCGAAATCTGCATAAATTGTTCTTGGTATACCAAAATTCCATAAGTTTCTTTTAATGCATTTTTAAATTTTGGATGAAGATATGTAATTTTTTCTTTGCCATGTTTTCGTTTAATAAAACTGTCAATAAATTGCATAGGTCCTGGTCGATATAAGGCTACCATTGCGATAATGTCATCAAATACCGATGGTTTTAACTCTCTCAGATAACGTTTCATACCTGCAGATTCTAACTGAAATACCCCTGTCGTATCGCCTCTTTGTAATAATTCGTAGGTAATTTTATCATCAAGAGGGAGTTCGTCTAAATTAATTTTTATTCCATTTACTTTTTTTATAATACGCAAGGCGTTATTTATCGTAGTTAGATTAGATAGACCAAGAAAATCCATTTTTAATAGTCCAAGTTCTTCGACAGGTCCCATAGGATACTGGGTCGCAATCACGCCTTTTTGAGCCATTTCTAATGGAATGAAATTTACTATTTCATCAGGAGCAATAACAACTCCAGCTGCATGTACTCCATGAGAACGTATTGTGCCTTCAAGCCTAATTGCATAATCAAACACAGTTTTGGCCGTGGGATTAGTTTCATATTCATTTTTCAAATCTTTGTTGTTTTGAATACTAACACTAAGTGGTATATGTTTACCTTGGTTTGGAGCAGGAATCATTTTCGATAATCTGTCAGCTTCAGAGTATGGCACTTCTAGAACACGAGCTACATCACGTACCGCAGCCCTTGCAGCCATTTTGCCGAACGTCACAATATTTGCGACTCGTCCTGCACCATATTTATTAGCACAATAATTTATAACTTCATCACGACGTGTATCTTGAATATCTATATCTATATCAGGCATACTGATACGATCCGGGTTTAAGAACCTTTCAAAAAGCAGGTCATATTGCAAAGGATCGAGTTCTGTTATCCTCAAAGCATAAGCAATTATTGATCCTGCAGCACTCCCTCTACCTGGACCAAAAATAATTCCCTGATCTTTTCCCCAATTTATAAAATCCTGAACAATCAAAAAGTATCCGTTAAAACCCATACCATCTATTACCGACAATTCATAGTCGGCACGTTCTAAAACCTCCTCTGGTATATGAGACCTAGCTTCATTAACACTTAAGTTGCTTGTTTCGTTACGGTCTAAATCACCGTATCGCCAAGCAAGTCCTCGAAAAACTAATTTTTCTAACAATGATTTTTCTGTTTCATTATCTGAAGTCGGAAATGCAGGAATTAATATACCGCCTAGTTTAAGTTCTACATTACACCTATCAGCAATTAATTTAGTATTTTTTATTGCTTCCGGATGAGTCTTTCCCCAACGAGAAATTATATCTTGAGGATCAGTAACGTGTAATTCAAAATCTTTTAAGCTCATATGATTTTCATCACTTAAATAAGCACCGGTTCCTACACATAACAAAATTTCGTGAGCATCTTGATCTTCATGTATTAAATAATGTCCGTCATTACTAACAACAAGTGGTATATCGAGTTCATTTGACATTTTTTCTAAATATTTATTAATTTTAGACTGGCCTTCCCATCTACTGGGATGATCATCATGGCCATGATCTTGCATCTCTAAGTAATACCTATCTCCGAATATAGATTTATACCAACTTGCAATATTTTTCGCATTCTCATAGTTGTCATCGATAAGATTTTCACCGAGCTCTCCACCTTTGCAACCAGATAAAATAATTAGTCCTTCATTATATTTTTCAATCAATTCGTGATCAATGCGGGGTTTATAATACATCCCTTCAAGATTTGCCGTAGAACTTAATTTCATCAGATTCTGATAACCAATATTATTCATTGCTAATATTGTTAGGTGATACCTGGCCTTATCTTTTGTTGGATCGCGATCATGACGCGAACGAGTAGCTACGTAAGCTTCCATACCAATAACTGGTTTAATACCGGCATCGATAGCTGTTTTATATAATTCAATTACACCAGACATAGTCCCATGATCTGTAATAGCGACTGCTTCCATACCATATTCTTTAACTAAATTAACTAAATCATTAATTTTTGTTAGGCCATCAAGTAAACTATGATGAGTATGATTATGCAAATGCACAAAATCAGATGGATTCAACTGGTGTATATCGCCAGCCGTGTTTTTGGCTTTTCCTCCCATATGTAGCTATTATACCTAATATTAAGTCACTACGTATGTAAATTTAATTATTTTGCATCATATTAACAATTTGATAGATGAAATCACCAATTGACGGGAATAGTCCTGCAAATTGTACCAATAACCATATAATAACGGCTACAACAACGGTACCTCCAAGTACCGTACCAAAACCAAAACATATTCCTCTTATGAAATTTATTTTGTAGATTTGAACACGACTTCTATTTAAATCATAAAACAATTCTTCAATAACTTGTCGACGAGATCCATTTTCCACATCGGATGCTACAACTTTTGTAATTTTATTACTAATTTTTTTTGCCATAAATATACCTATATATAAAATAACACAATGCTTAAGCATTGTGTTATATATATTTTTCTAGAATTTATTTTTTACTAAAAAAACCTTTTTTAGCACCCTCGACAGCTCTTTCGGTCCTTCCTCTTAAGTCTGTAGCTTCAGATCTAGCATCTTCGACGATATCTGTCGCTTTGTTTTTGACATCTTCAGCGACATCCTTTGCGTCAGACATAATCTTTTCCGCTTTTACTTCCACATCAGATTTCACTTCTTGAGCTTTTTTCTTAATATCATCCCTGGTTTCTTTACCACTTTTTGGAGCAGTTAGCAATCCAGTCGCCACACCTACGATCGCTCCTAGTATTGCACCAAGTGCAAATTTACTCTTCGACATCTGTTTTTCCCTTTCTAGTTTTTGACTTATTAAAATATTTACTTACCATTTTAGCAATTATTAACGGAGTTGTTATAGCGTTAACTCTTTCAATAATGGAGCCAAAATTATCAACCACTTTTTCTGTTGATTTTGTTACTTCACGTATTTCACGAGTCAATTTAATTAAATATATTGCTAAAACAATGCTAAGAGCCAAGAAAAAAGCTAAAAAGATAGATAAGATTATTACAAGTATTTCAGCAGCTGTGTTCATTTAAATTTTCCAAATATAACATTAGTATTTATGTTATTAATTTTAACACTGTATCAGTAAATTAACAATCAAATATAATCAACAGATTCTTTTTTTCAAAAAATCTGAGAAAGCCTTACCATATTCAGGGCTATCTAATGCCATATCAACCACAGTCTGAATATACTTCACAGGATCCCCGGTATCATGATAGACACCGTCAATTACCTGACCACAGACTTTTCCTTGACGTGCTAAAACATTGATATTTTCAGACATAGTAATTTCACCTTTTTTATCCACCTTTTCTTTAGATAGAATTGGGAAAATGTCAGGTGTTAATAAATAGCCCAAAAATGATGCATAATTACTTGGACGATTAGCTTCGCCCGGTTTCTCGACTAACTCATCTACTTCAAATGTACCGTTACCTAAATCGTCTCCAATTTTTGCCATTCCGTATTTATCAGCATCCGAAGGATTTATTTCTTGTAAACAAATAACAGATTTACCAGTTTTATTATAAGCTTCTTTCATCTGGACTGCTCTTGGTACTTTCCCACTAAAGAAATCGTCCGCAGAAAACACAAAAAATGGCTCATCATCATCTATTAAATGCTGGGAGTTTAAAACTGGCCTTGCGTTACCTTTTGGATAGCCTTTTTGTCTTACATATACAAAATTTGCTAATTCGGCAATTTCCTTTATTCTATCCGCGATCTTATCTTTACCTTTTTCGCGTAATTCAGTCTCAAGTTCGTCACTCCTATCAAAATGGTCTTCAATCGAACGTTTAGTATAACCAGTGACGATAATAATTTCTGTAACACCTGCTGCGACAGCTTCTTCGACAACTAATTGAATTACTGGTTTATCAATAATTGGTAACATTTCTTTTGGCATTGCTTTAGTTTGTGGTAAAAATCTAGTCCCCAAACCGGCAGCACAAATAATAGCTTTTGTAGGTTGTTTCATTAATATTAAATCCTTTCCCTTAATATTTTTTGTGCAAGAGCTGGATTAGCCTTGCCACTTGATTTTTTCATAATTTGACCAACTAAAAATCCAATAACTTTCTCATTGCCATTCTTAAAATCATTTACTGCTTTTTGACAACACGGATCATTCAGAACATCGTCAACAACATCGATAATAAAACTATCGTCACTAACTTGCAAATAACCATTGTCTTCAGCATATTTTTCAACGTTTGGCAATTCATCCATGACAATAATTTCTCGGAATAAAATTTTCGCATTAGTAGAACTGAGTTTATTTTCTTTTAATAATGAATAGATATCGATTTCAATCTTTAAATTATTATTCTTGTTAAATTTAAATGATTCTTCTCTTAATATTGGAATAAGCATATTAATACGCCAGTTCGCTAAATGTTTCGCAATATCAATCTCACCTTTTTCATAGTATCGTTTGACTTCGTCAAGTAAACTTATTTTTTTCTTATATTCATTTTCTGCAAACAATAGTGTCTCTATTTGAGCATAATCTAGCCCAAGGTCAGCTAAAATTTTTCTCCATTCAAATGGCAAAATAGGAATATTGGCTTGAACTTTGGATATTTCTTCGTCAGTTAGATAAATTGGTGGTATATCTGGGTCGGGCATATACCTGTAGTCCTGTGCCTCTTCCTTACTTCTTTGACTAAAAGTCTTTTGCTTTGCTTCATCCCAACCACGCGTTTCTTGAGTAATTTTTTCACCTTTTTCTAGAAGACTTGCTTGACGACGATATTCATAATCAACAGATCTCTCTACGCTACGAAATGAATTTAGATTTTTTATTTCAGCCCTAGTACCCAAACTATTTGAACCTTTTAGAGAAATTGAAACGTTTACGTCAAATCTCATATTACCGTGATATAAATCGCCTTTAGTGACACCGCTATGGGTCATTAGATGATATAATTCAGTTACATAAGCTTTCGCATCAGCTGATGAATGAATATCTGGTTCAGACACAATTTCAATTAAAGGAGTTCCAGCTCGATTTAAATCAACTAAGCTATATTCTCCATGATGAGTTAATTTGCCAGCATCCTCTTCCATATGTGCATGATTAATGTGAACGTCGAAAGAACTACCATCTTCTCTTGGAACGTAAACTACTCCCGAACCGATTATTGGTTGATACATTTGAGATATTTGATAACCTTTTGGTAAATCAGGATAAAAATAATGTTTACGATCAAAGCGACTAATACTAGCAATTTTACTGTTTAAAGCTCTTCCTGCAATTATCGCTAAATCAACTGCCTTGCGATTTAGAACTGGAAGCATACCTGGTAAGGCAAAATCAATAGGGCTCACGACAATATTCGGATCTTTGTCATCAGCATCATTATCAGCTCCACTAAACAATTTAGTCTCAGTAGCAAGCTGAACATGGCACTCGATACCAACTGTCAAGTCATACTTTTTTAAAATTTCATCACTTATCATATCGCTTTCAGATCCTTTAAAGCCTTTTTGACACAATTTATAGCGTATCTAACTTCGTCGTAAGTAGTTTTTATTTCAGGCTCGTGAACGATTCTGTTTCTTAATTTGTGAGCCTGCCAAACGCCATTCCTATCACTAAATATTTTGTTAGCTTTTTTCATTCTCTCTGACATTGTATTGCCACCATATCCGCTTTCTTTGAGTGCAAAATCTAATAATTTATCCGCTTCTATAACAGGCATATGATAAGTAGACACATCAACTTTATTTAACTTATTTTCTATCTCTAAGTACTTTACTCTAAAATACTCGACGTCTAATCTTTTTGTTCCTTTATTTCTACAAACAATTGCAAAAATTATAGCACTCAGAATAAAGACCCAAGCTAAAAAGATTATTAGTGCATGATCCATTATCTTTCCTCCAAAGAACGAGCTAAAGCTAAAATATTTGCATCAGATTTTCTTGGTCCAATAACTTGAACACCTATCGGCAATCCCGAACTTGATTTACCAGACGGGATACTAATTGCCGGCAATCCCGCAAGAGAAGCGGGTACTGTCATAATATCTTCAAGATACATCTTTACTGGATCAGAAGTATTTTCACCTAATTTAAATGCGGGAGTAGGAGAGACTGGGCCAATTAGTGCATCGTACTTTACAAATAAATTATTAAATTCTTTTATTAGTAAAGTTCTTGCTTTTTGTGCCTTTAAATAGTAGGCATCGAAATAACCACTCGAAAGTACGTAGCTTCCAATCATAATACGACGTTTGTTTTCATCAACAAATCCTTCGCCACGACTCTTTTTATATAATTCGGATATGTTTTTAGAATTAGGAGATCTATAGCCATATCTTATTCCGTCGTATCTAGCGAGATTACTGCAAATTTCAGCAGGTACGACAATATAATAAATCGCCAGTGAATACTCTGTCATTGGCAAGTTCACTTCCTCGACAATATGACCTCTTTCCTTTAGTTTTTGAACATAATCGTTCACGCTTTTCTTAACTTCAGGATCAACACCGTCAGCCATAAAATCCTTAATTATACCAATGGTTTGTTTAGGTTTTATTTCTTTTTGAATTTCAAAATAATCAGGCAACGTCGTCATATCTCTGTCATCTTTCCCAGAAATTATGCTCATTATTAATTCTATATCATTGATATTTGTCGCGAATAATCCAATCACATCGGTACTACTTGCCATCGCTACAACTCCAAAGCGACTTACAGTTCCATAAGTCGGTTTAATACCTATTACTCCGTTAAAACTAGCAGGCTGACGAATAGAACCACCCGTATCAGTCCCAAGTGCAAAAGGTACAATATCTAAAGCTATTGCTACGGCTGAGCCACCACTACTTCCGCCAGCTACTCTTGATAAGTCATATGAATTTTTCGTAGGTCCAAATGCACTATTTTCCGTACTTCCCCCATGAGCAAAAGCATCAAGATTTGACTTGCCAATACAAATCGCACCTTCAGCTTCTAATTTTTCAATAGCAGTTGCTTGTATAGGAGAAGTAAAATTTTCCAGAATTTTACTTCCAGCAGTCGTAGGTCCTCCGAAAGTCAAAAAATTATCTTTTGCTACAAATGGTATTCCTGCTAATTTACCTGTAATTTTTCCATTGTCAACATCATCAGCCAGTTTCAAAGCTCTTTCTTCGTTGATTGAAAGTAATGCGTTGTATTCTTGTTTTTCTTTCGCAAATTTTATTGATTCTTCAATAACCTTTCGTGCAGAATTTATAGAAATTTGTTTTTTTATATCCGATATAGTAGTCATGTTATAAAACTTTCGGTACCTTTATTTGATTATCACAAGACTCAGATGATAATTTTAATAAATCTTCTCGATTGACATCATAGTCAATAATTTGATCTTCGCGCCATACATTTTTCAAGTCAGTGACTTGATAAGTCGGCTCAACACCTTCGGTATCAAGTTCGCTCAGCTTATTCACATAACCAATAATTTTACTTAAATCTGTCATTAATATATCGACTTCATTGTCGCTTAGCTCTAAACTAGAAAGCTGTGCTAAATGTAGCACATCATCCCGAGATATCTGTGTCATAGAAAATATTATAACTCAAATTAGAATAAGTTTGAACGTATAATTTATTTGTTATCTAGCTTCAATAAAAGTATAAGCACAACCACTAGCACCGGCTCGACCCGTTCGACCGATTCGATGTATATAATCCTCATAAGTTTGTGGTGTGTCAAAATTTATAACATGTGAAACATTTGGAATGTCTAGGCCACGAGCCGCTACGTCTGTTGCTACCATCACTTTTACTCGACCATCTTTAAAACGATCGAGTGCTTTTTGACGCTGAGATTGGTTCTTATTTCCATGAATTGCCACAGAAGAAATACCTATATTATCAAGATGGTCACTTAATCTTTGAACTCCGTACTTTGTTTCCCCAAACACTAAAACTTTATCATAATCACTTTTATTCAACATATCAATTAATAGTTCAATTTTATGGGCCTTATCCCTTGCATTTATAACACTTTGTTCAATATGTTCATTAGTCTCGCTAGTCCTTACGGAAATAGTAACTGGATTGATTGTAAACTTTTCAATAATGGATGATATTTCTGGAGTGATTGTCGCACTGAATAATAAAGTTTGACGATCTTTAGGAGTATTGCCAATAATGTCTCTGATATCTGGTAAAAATCCCATATCAAGCATTCGGTCAGCTTCGTCAAGAACTAAAGTTGTGACGTTCTCTAATTTAATTAATCTGCGATTAATCATGTCTTTTAAACGCCCTGGAGTGCCAATAATAAAATGCGGTCGCCTTTTTATATCACGTATTTGACGATCGATATTCATCCCTCCTACGATCAAAGCTGAGTACAGGTCAAGTCCTTTACTAAAATCACGAAATTGTTCATCAATTTGTTGTGCAAGTTCACGTGTAGGAGCAATAATTAAAACGCTTGGTCGAAGTGAAATTCCTGATTGACGCTCGATAATTGGGAGTAAAAACGCTGCAGTTTTTCCTGTACCAGTATTTGCCAAACCGATAACATCTTTACCTTCAATAATATATGGAATCGCCTGATCTTGGATCGAAGTAGTCGCTTCATAACCTTTACTCGAAATATTGTACTTAAGCTGATTACCGAAAGAAAAATCAGAAAATTTATTTTTTGATTCATAAGGAATTTCGTCCTCTTTTTGAACGGCCTTGTTAGTAAATTTTTCCGGATTTATATATTTTTTCATTGGTCCTTTTCGAGTATTACGATTTCGACCATGATTAAAATTTGGACGAGAGGAACTCGAGCGAAAGCCGCTTCTTTTTTGATATGCCATATTTAATAGCCTTTCTGAATTAATTGTTGATGCAATTTTGAAAACAAGAGAATTATTCGGTGATAGCGCCTATATACGAAATCGTATCATGTCACTGGTGCGCTCGTCTTTGAAAGAGACCCTGGCATTCGTTGAATGCAATTTATTTATTGTATCACACAAATCAGATAATTTCAAGAATAATCTATAGTTATAGATATAAAATTAGGTATAAAAAAACATTACCAAACTAATGATTATCTATCTCTTTAATTAAATCTCTTAATTCAGCTGCTTTTTCAAATTCTAGATTGGCACTAGCTAATTGCATTTGAGCAGTCAAATCCTCAATCAATCTTGGTATTTCATCACGTGGAATTTTTTTCAAATTAATTTTATTTTCATCTACTTTTTTAGGTATGATAGACCTTAAACCTTCTCCAATGTCCCTTTTAATACTTTCTGGAGTAATGTTATGCTCTTTGTTGTAATTCAACTGAATATTGCGACGTCGATCCATTTCGGCAATAGCACGTTTCATCGAATCAGTCATGTTATCAGCATACATTATAACTTTGCCGTCAATGTGTCTGGCAGCTCGGCCACTTGTCTGTATCAAAGCTCCTTCGCTCCTTAAGAAGCCCTCTTTATCAGCGTCCATAATTACCACTAAGCTAACTTCGGGCAAATCCAATCCTTCTCGAAGTAAGTTTATCCCTACTAAAACATCGTACTCCCCACTTCTTAAAGAAAGTAATATATCTCCCCTCTCAAGCGTGTCAATTTCACTGTGAATATAAGCAGTTTTTATATTTAAATCTTTTAAATAATCTGATAAATCCTCCGCCATACGCTTAGTAAGAGTAGTGACTAAAGTACGTTGACCTTTTAAAGTTCTATCTTGAATTTCTGCGATTAAATCATCAATCTGACCCTTAGTAGACCTGACTATTACTTCAGGATCAACTAGACCAGTTGGTCTAATTATTTGTTCGGCTGGCTTTGGACTGTGAGTTAATTCATATTGGCTAGGGGTAGCTGAAACATAAATAACATTATTTATATGTCTATTGAATTCATCGTAAGTCAAAGGTCGATTATCTAATGCTGATGGAAGACGAAAACCATGTTCAATTAAAACTTCTTTTCGTGCCCGATCTCCGTTGTACATTCCTCTCAATTGTGGCAAAGTCATATGACTTTCATCAATAAACATCATAAAATCGTCAGGAAAATAATCCATCAAAGTCGCCGGCTGTTCACCTGATTCGCGGTTGGTTAAATAGCGACTATAATTCTCAATACCCTTTACAAAACCTGTTTCTTCAAGCATTTCTAAATCGTATTTTGTTCTTTGTGATAATCTTTGAGCTTCTAGTAATTTATTATTTTTTTCAAACCACTCCAAACGTTCTTCTAGCTCTTTTTTGATTCCTTCTATAGCCCTTGTTACTTTTTCTTTGGGAGTAACATAATGGCTACTCGGAAAAATTATAATTTCTTCTGGCTTGGCTAATATTTCTCCTGTCAAATAATCTATTCTGGTCAATCTTTCAACTAAATCTTCATAGAATTCTATTCTATATGCCACATCACTCCCAGCAGGAAATACATCAACAATATCGCCCCTTACTCTAAATGTTCCTCGATGAAAATCGATATCATTTCGTTGATATTGAATATCAGTAAGAAGACGTATAAATTTGTCTCTTTGGCGTCTTTCTCCAGTTTTAATGTGTATTGACATTTCTGCATAATCATCAGGTGAACCGATACCATAAATACAACTCACACTCGCAACTATGATTGTATCGCGTCTAGTCAATAGTGCCGAAGTCGCAGCGTGTCTTAATCTGTCAATTTCTTCATTAATCTTACTGTCTTTTTCAATATAGGTATCGCTACTAGCTATATAGGCTTCAGGTTGATAATAATCAAAATAACTAACAAAATAATGTACTTCATTATCCGGAAAAAATGATTTAAACTCACTATATAGTTGTGCAGCAAGTGTTTTATTGTGAGCTAATACTAGAGTTGGTACATTCCTATTAGCAATAATATTCGCCATCGTAAAAGTTTTTCCACTTCCAGTTACTCCTAAAAGTACCTGTTCTTTTTCGCCCACATTCAATCCGTCTATCAATTGCTCGATAGCCGACGGTTGATCACCAGTTGGTTGATAATCACTTACTAGACGAAATTTATTCTCCATCTAGATAATTATACTATTGTTTCATTATGAATATTGAAATGACATTAAATCCAAATATCTTATGGATTTAATTAACTCCAGTCAGGTTGGGATCGATTTATATTATTATCAGTTCCGTCATGAGAAAAATCATCATATTTATCGTTTAAGGCCTTAATGACTTTTTCGACTAATCTTTCAGGGTTAGTATCATAAATGACTGACTTAGAATCAGGTGCTTCGATATTTTCGAGTAAAGTCGGCACAAAATCTGCCAAACCACCACTCCCAAGTAATACTCCGATTACTTTCTTGCTTTCAAGTGCTGTTGCAAACTCATGCAGACTACCCATTCTACCACCAACCGTAATAACAGCGTCACTACTTCGGACTAAATGCATATTTCTTCCAACGTATGCCATGCCTGTAAAATTTATATAATCAAATTCAACTGTCGGCAGACGATAGACAGTGACATGCTCTCTAAAAGAGCTGGCTGGAGAAAATCCAACTGAAACGCCTGCTCGGTTCTTTACACTAAAAGCACCTTGAGCAGCAAACCATGGCAAACCAACCGTAGCACCAGTCGTAAGCGTCTTTCCCGACTTTACTATAGCTTTTCCTAAATCAAATGCTAATTGATGTGAAGCTTGGACAGTTGCACCAGATGCAGCACCTGACACACAAATCTGGTATTTCATCTTGTTTTCTCCTTGTTGATTTCGTTGTGTTGTTTTTTTGAATATCTGGAATAATTGTAACATGAATCAGTTTCTGACATTAATCCCATAATTGAAGCTATTTCTTTAACAGTTATTTCATCAGTCAAAGCGTGACTAACATATCTATCGATCAATTCACCCCTTAAGGCACGTTGGCCGTGATTAAATATATGACTTCCTAATGGTAAATGATGGTGTGAATTTTCGACTATATCAATCAAATTAAAAGAAATGACATGATTATCAATACTAATCAAAACATAATCAGTATCAATAAATAATACCCTACCTTCAGGACGTTTAACTGCTTGGTTTATAGAATTATAAAGTTCAATAGCTTTCGTATCTCTTACATCTAGGCCAAGACACCTCATAATCGAAAAAGCTTTATGCGAAATGTCAGCAATTAAACGTGCGTCAATACCACTATTACCAGTGCTCTTTTCAAGTTTTATCAGACCATTCGAAAAAATAGGCTCTCTGGCTTTTAATATTTGCTGTAAAAATTTTGACATAACTTACTCTAAAAGTGTTTTTCGTTTAGTGGCATTGAATGAAGCTGAACATTTTTGTGTAAAATTCCAGTTTTTGCACCAATCTTGGTTACTACAGACGTTGAATTTGCACTGGCAAATAAGATTGAATCTTTGAGTGATTTACCACATGCCCATTTGCTTAAAAATCCTGAACCAAAAGCATCACCAGCACCAGTTCTATCTAATACTTTAACGTCTTCGTACATACCTGCACGAACAATGGTTTTACCATCCGAAGCAATCACACCAGATGGACCGTCACTAACAATAGCTACTGGCACATAATGAAGCAGTTTTCTGACAAGTTCTTCAAGCGTTTCACCGTCAACTAACATCTTAGCTTCTTCGCGATTTAATAAAAGTATCTCGACATCTTCTAACAAACCTTTTAATTTATCAACTTGTTTTAATTCGTTTTTACCTGGGTTAAAAAAGACTTTCATACTAAGCTCTCTGGCTTGAGAAAAAATCCTATCAATAACGTCCATGCTTCCAGCCATGCTTGAAATATATATCCAATCGGCGTTTGATTTTGATAAATCAAAATTTTTTGATTCATAATGGGTTGACGCACCTCGATAAGTCAAAAAAGATCTTTCGCCGTTAGATGCCAGTAAAACCACTGAAAAACCAGTGTGATATTTTTCGCTATATTTTATATGTGTTGTATCTATACCTTCTTTGTCTAAATCTTCCAAAACTGCTTTACCGGCAGGGTCATTACCTATCGTTCCCATAAATTCCGCTTCAAGACCTTGACGAGCAAAGGTAACGGATGCATTCGTCGCACCACCACCAGTACTAAAATCTATGTTATTGACATCATTTTTTGAGCCTAATTCAATTTTCAAAAATAATTCATCAGCAGTTTTATCAGAAACTGGTTTTAATTCGTGACTATGACTCAAAAAAACATCTTGTACTGCAGCACCAATTGAAAGAATCTTTACCACTTATATCACTGCCTTATCTGTGCTTCCAAATGCACTAATTTTTTCTTCAACAACTGCTTGAACAGCAGAATATACTTCAGGCATTAACTTTACGACTGCATATTCATTTGGATTTTCTCTCAAAACTTTATCAAGAGTAGTCCTAAAAGTATATCTTAAATCACTATTTACATTTATTTTACTTACACCAATCTTAGCAGCCTCTTCAAAGTAGTTTAAGGGAGTATCACTACCGCCATGAAGGCTTATCTGAGTATTGACGTTTATCGCTTCACGAATTCTCCTAAGCAATTCCAGATCAAGTATTTTTGGAACCGGATATTTACCATGGAGATTACCGATAGCGGCTGCGTAAGTATCAATTCCTGTGGCCTCAACAAATGACCTGGCACCTTCAGGAGTACTAAATGTCTTTTTAATCTCTTCATAATCGAAAGATTCCGTAAAAACATCTGATGAACCGCCAAAATAATGTGGCTCACTTTCGACTAATGCACCAGTAAACTTGGCGTATTCAATAACTTCTTTTGTTTTTGCAATAATTTCTTCTTCTGTCGCATTATGGTCACTCTGACTAATATCAATATGAATAAATTCGTAACCAGCATCGATAGCTCTTTTACAATCTTCCACCGTCGGGCTATGATCCAAGTTAATATACATTTCTATTCCGTATTCTTTTTTATAATTATCAACCATATCGCGAATATTTTCTAAACCGATTGATACGACTTCATTTTTACTAAGTTCAACTAGCACAGGTGAGTTTAATTTTTGTGCAGCTTTCGAAATTGCAATCAAAGTTTCTTGATTATCAACATTAAAGGCTCCGACTGCAAAATGCTGTTCGCGAGAACGTTTCATTAAATTTCTTGCTTTAGTAGTATTTTCACGAATTTGACTGATTGTTAATCCCATAATTATCTCCTTTAATAATTAATAATCCCGATGATATTGTGGCGTGTTATGAACATATTTTTCAATTTTTTCGGCAAGATGTTCTCCGGTAAGCCCGAAGAAATCAAACAGTTCCATCGGTTCACCACTCTCTCCGAATCGGTCTTCTATTCCTAATCTCATTAATGGAGTTGGCATTTTTTCACTTAATAACTCAGCAACAGCACCTCCAAAACCGCCAGATATTTGTGCTTCCTCGGCAGTTACCACACGCCCCGTTTTTCGAGCACTAGATAAAATCGTTTCTATATCAAGAGGTTTAATCGTTGGAACATGCACTACCTCAGCACTAATACCTCTATCACCAAGTATTTTAGCAGCAATCAATAATTGATAGGTTAAACAACCAGTACCAAGCAAAGAAACTTCAACACCTTCACAAAGAATATATGCTTTGCCTATTTCAAAAGGAGATTCCAATGTGCTAAAAATCGGAACTTTTGGACGAGCCAGACGAATATAACTTGGCTTATTATTTTCTGCTATTAATTTTGTAGCTTTTTCGGCCTCTATAGCATCGCCTGGAACAACCACAACCATATTAGGTAGTACTCTCATAATTGCTATATCTTCTAGCATTTGGTGCGTAGCTCCATCAGGACCAACGCCAATACCAGCATGACCACCAACAATTTTTACTGGTTGTTCGTTTAAAGCTACAGTAGACTTGATTTGTTCCCAACTTCGACCTGGATTAAAAGCAGCATAACTACTTGCAAATGGTATTTTTCCAGATGCCGCAAGTCCACTAGCAACAGCAATTAAATTTTGTTCGGCTATACCCGTCTGAATAAATCTTTTTGGAAATGCTTCACTAAAAATATTAATTTGAGTACTTTCGGTTAAATCTGCACATAAAGCCACAATTTTATCGTTTGTTTCACCAGCAGATTTCAAGCCACGACCAAATCCACCACGAATCGTGTCTTGTTCAACGTCTTCGTCATATAATTTTGGATTCAATGGATAATAGCTCATCAATCTATACTCCCTGCATTAATTTTTCCATTTAATGTCCTTAATTTATCCAAGGCTCGTTTAGCTTGTTCACTGTTAGGAGCTACGCCGTGCCATTTATAGTCATATTCCATAAAATCTACACCTTTTCCTGGAATAGTATGAGCGATTATAACTGTCGGCTTATTCGTTACGGCCTTGGCTGTATCAACGGCATTGATTATGCTTTCGATATTATGACCGTCAATCTCTAAAACATGCCATCCAAATGATTTCCACTTTCCATGCAGATCTTCAAGTGGCATGACGTCTTCTGTACTACCATCAATCTGAATATTGTTTCTATCAATAAAGGCGACTAATTGAGAAAGCTTATATTTTCCAGCAAACATTGCCGCTTCCCAAATATTTCCCTCGTCCAGTTCACCGTCACCCATCATTACATACACAAAACGATGTTTATTATCATCAAGATATTGAAGAGCATAAGCATAGCCTGATGCTTGGGAAAGACCGCTTCCAAGTGGACCACTTGTATTCTCAATGCCAGGTAATTTACTTCTTTCGGGATGCCCCTGAAGACGAGAACCTAATTTACGTAATGTCATTAATTCTTCTTTATCAAAGTACCCTGCCTCAGCCATAGCTGCATATTGAACAGGTACGACATGGCCATTACTAAGGAAAAATACGTCACGTTCTTCCCAGTTAGGATTTTTTGGGTCATATTTCATAATTCTGAAATATAAAGCGGTCATAATTTCAGCTAAACCCAAAGAACCAGCAGTATGACCACTACCAGCCTTTTCTAACATTTGAATCACATCTTTTCGTAAATCATTTGCTTTTTGTTTTAATTGGATAAGTGTAAGTTGTCCGCCCACTGACTAAATCACCCCCTGCTTATTAATTTCACTTACAAGTTTATCATAAATTTCACTCGGGTTTTCCGCATTACCAATTGCACCACCACTATTCAATACGTCAACTCCACCTTGAGATAAAGTAAAAGCATTTTCAATATTAACTCCGCCGTCCCAACCAATTTCAGCTTTTGGATTAATAGCTTTAATTAAACGTACTTTTTCAAGTTGCATTAAACTAGCCTTTCCACCGTAGTAACCCAAATCACCACAAAATACCAAAACATGATCCGCTTCTTTTATAATTTCCTCGTAATCTAATGGTACGGAAGGTTTCAAAATTGCAACTCCAGCCTTGATTCCATATTGCCTGATAGTTTTCATGATAGATACAAGATCTACTCCAGTCTCTACATGAAAAATTATCAAATTAGGTTTTAATTTTATTAGAGAATTTAAATAATCCATAGGTGAATTGACCATGGCATGAATATCTACCACCCACTCTTTCGGCCACCATAGTTTATCAGGAGGAACCATTAAAACTGGTGAAAATTGCCCATCACTAATATCAATCTGAACACGTTTGGCAAACGGTTTAATTTTTTCAACCATGGCATTGTATTGCTCAGGAGTTTCAACAGTGATACATGGTGCTATTTCACTCATTATATTTCATCCAATTGTGCATTACGCCTTTTAAATCTTACAGCTCCGGCAAAAGGAGTGTTTAACCAAGTTTCTAATATTCCTTCCCAAGCATCTTCGTTATCTTGAAGTATACGAGCTGGTAGGCATAATACATTACTGTCATTATCATTACGACATTCTTTGGCTTCAAAAGCATCCCATATTACAGCAGCCCTAATTCCCTTAAATCTATTGGCTGCCATTGCCATGCCTTGCCCACCAGTACAAATCAAAATTGCTCTTGGATCCGGATCTGTGCTACCTATTAATTTTATGGCAGCAATTTGAGCAAATTGCGGAAAATCATCTGCAGGATCTAAACCTTTATTACTAACGTCTTCGACATCATATCCATGTTTTGCTAAATAGGCAAAAATCTTTTGTTTTAAATTAAAACCGCCGTGATCACTTCCAAGAAATATTTTCATAATCTAAAGTATAAGCGTTATCTTATCTTATATCAACCCCCCTGTTAAAAAGCTTGGAATTGTACATAATTATGTATTGATTTATTATCTAGTTAGAAGTGTATCGCAAATTAACAATTTGAGGAGGTGGGATAATTGATTGAAAATCTAAAAGTTCAGACCTTGAATAGTATTAAAGATGATATCTATGGTAAACCGATTCTAGTTCGAGTAGATTTGAATGTCCCTCAAAATCATGATCAATCAGTAGCAGATTCGACGAAAATTGAGATGATTAAAGACTCCATATCTTTTTTAAAAAAAATTGGTGCAATACCAGTAATATGTTCTCACTTAGGTAGACCTAATGGAGAAAAAAATGAAAAGTATTCCCTGAAACCATTAGTAAGTATTTTGGAAAAAATTTTTGACACTGACGTACTTTTTATAGACGATTGTATTGGAGAAAAAAGAGATAAAATAATTAGTTCGTTATTACCAGGGCAAATCGTCTTGCTTGAAAATTTGAGATTCTATGATGGTGAAGAAAAAAATAATCTCGAATTCGCTTCTCAACTTTCAAGGGGTTTTTCTTATTTCGTCAATGAGGCTTTTCCGGCAAGTCATCGTTCTCATGCATCAATAGTTGGAGTACCTAGTATTATCGGTAAGAACAAATGTTTTATTGGAAACAATTTTCAAATTGAACTCGAGAACTTTAATAAATTCATCTGTAATCAAAAAAATCCCGTCGCTTTAGTATTTGGGGGTGCTAAAGCCAAAGATAAAATAAAAGTGATTCACAGTATGATGGAAAAAGACAAGGCCGATATTTTTGTAATAGCTGGAGTAATCGGAAATACTTTCTTAAAGTCAATCAACTGTAACATCGGTAAATCGTTATGTGCTGATGATTGCATTAAAGAAGCTCATGACATTTTTTTACTATCAAATAAAATGAAGAAGTTATTTGTTTTTCCAATTGACGTGGTAGTACAGGACCAGAATAGTAACGTTAAAAAAGTTAGTATTTTTGAGATTAAACCAACTGATACAGTTTTTGATATTGGCGAAGAAAGTATTAAATTAATTATCGATTGCCTATGTGACGTCAAAATGCTCTTCTGGAATGGTGCTTTTGGTAAAGCAGAAGATGAAAAATTTTCAAAAGGGACGAAAGCTTTTGGCGAATTTTTAGCAGAGTTATCGAAAGAAGCCTTCGTTGTAATTGGAGGTGGAGATACTTCAGCACTAATTAGTAAAAATTCTAAAGAACGTATTATTAGTAATGGTGGATATATATCGACTTCCGGAGGGGCTGCAATGGAATTTTTAGAAAATAACGGTACACTTCCTGGTTTGCAGGTAATTGAATATCCCTAATGGCCAAAATTTTAGCAGGTTTATTAATAAGCCTGCTTTTTTATTTAATATTGTCTTTATATAAAGTTCGTCCAGCATCAACCGCTAACTCAACGAGTCTATTACCAAAACCCCATTCATTGTCATACCAAACCATAATTTTTGCTAAATTCCCATCAACTAATTTTGTAAGTTTTAAATCGACGACACCAGAATGACTATTACCTATATAATCTCGGCTTACGAGTAGCTCATTATTAATGTCGATTATTCCCTGATAATAAGGCTCTTTCGAGGCATTAGTTATAACATCATTTATTTCTTCAATCGTAGTATTTCTTCCTAGTAGAACAGTTAAGTCACTTAATGAAACGACAGGTGTCGGTACTCTCACGCTTAAACCATCGAACTTATCCCCAAATTGTGGAAGTACTTTTTTCAAAGCGGTAGTTGCTCCTGTTACAGAAGGTACGATATTTTCTGCAGCATTTCGACCTTCACGAAAATTTCTAAAAGGATGGTCTGTTAGTTTTTGAGACGAAGTGTAACTATGTATTGTAGTAAGTAATGATTTCTGAACGCCAAACTCACCATCAAGAACCGACAGGATTGCTGCTATTGAATTTGTAGTCGGAGTAGCGTTACTAATAACTTCAATGTCTTGCTTTAGTAATTCTTCGTTAACACCTATGATAATTGTGTCGATATCCTCAGAATCAATCGAATTACCCACCACGACACGTTTTGCTCCCGCTTCAATATGTTTCAAAGCATTATCCTTAGTAGTAAATTGGCCAGTAGATTCTATTACTACATCAACCCCCAAGCCTCCCCAAGGAATTGAACCAGGACTATTTTCAGAAAAAGCCTTGATTATTTTTCCATCAACTATAATTTCATTATTTCCAAAAGTAATTTCTTTTTCGTAAGTACCATAATTACTATCGTGTTTAAGCATATAAGCCAAAACTTCCGGATTAAATAAATCGTTAATCGCAACAACTTCAACATCATTACGTTCAAAGGCTATCTTAAAAGCATTTCTGCCTATTCGTCCAAAACCATTAATACCGATTTTTATTTGACCCATAATCACCCACCTCGCCTAAAAATGTTGAATTTATCAATAAACTTAGTATAACGCGACAAGCATTATATTAAAAGATAAAGTATAATTAATGTATTATAAACAAAGATAAATTATTAGATAATGCTAGGCCACACTACAAGGAAAATCAAATCCTTGAACTTGAGTACGCAATTGATTTTGCTACGAAAGCACATGAGGGTCAAAAACGTGCAAGCGGTGAACCATTTATAAATCATCCATTGGCAGTTGCTGACACATTAATTTCTTGGGGAATGGATATAGACAGCGTTTTGGCAGGATTATTACACGATACCGTAGAAGATGGACAAGCTACTTTTGAAGAAATTGAGAAATTTTTTGGTAGAGATGTATCTTTTTTGATTGATGCATTAACAAAGGTGTCAAAAGCACGTGCAGGTATGAAGGACTTAACTCATTATTTGCCAACCACCAAAGATAATTTGTCGAAACTATTGATTGCTATCGGCCAAGATATTAGAGTGATTATTATAAAATTAGCCGATAGATTACATAACCTTCAAACCCTTCAATATTTATCTCACGAAAAACAGATAAAAATTGCTCGCGAATCACTCGAAGTTTTTGGGCCAATGGCCGACCGTCTTGGAATGGGGAGAGTAAGAATGCAAATTGAGGAGCTTGCTTTTAGCTATCTCGATCCAAAAGAATTTAATCGTTTAAAAATAATACTAAAAAAACGATTAGGAAAAAGTACAAGAAAACTCGGTGAGATTAAAAACGAAGTGATGAGAACCTTAGAAAAAGAAGGCATTAAAGCAACTATTGATGGACGCGTAAAAAGTATTTATAGTTTACATAAAAAATTAGCGAAAGTAGACGGAAATATCGATGACATATATGATTTAATGGCTCTTCGGATAATTGTTGAAAAAAATGTTGATTGTTATCATGTACTTGGAATTCTTCATACTCTCTACCAACCAATGATTAGTCGTATCAAGGATTATATCGCAGCACCAAAACCGAATGGATATCAAAGTCTACACACCACAGTGATTACTCGTAATAAACAAATTGTTGAGTTCCAAATTCGAACCGAAGAAATGCATGAATTTGCAGAAAGAGGTCTAGCAGCCAGTTTCCATTATCACGAGCAAAAATCATCGAAAGATTATACGAAAAAGAATAAAAGTTCAACATTGCCCAGTAATCTACAATGGATAACTCAATTACAAGAAATTGCTACCAGATTAAAAGATAACGAAGAAATTTCAAAAGATCAGTTAAATGTAGATTTATTTAAAGATCGTATATTTGTTTATTCTCCAAAAGGAGATATTTATAATTTGCCCGAAGGTGCGTTACCGTTAGATTTTGCCTACTTAGTCCATTCTGATATCGCCAAACATGCAAATGGATTTCGCGTTAATGGAAAAATACATCCTTTCGATAAACCTCTTCAGAATGGAGATGTTGTTGAAGTAATTACAAAAAAACTATCACAGCCCAAACAAGCCTGGCAAGATTTAATCATGACAACTCATGCTCGAAATAAATTACGTAGTCAACTTAGGCAAATGGGAATAATGAAATCAATTACTAACGTTGCAACCGTCATTCAAAAAAAAGCGATGAGAAAAAAATCTTAAATTGTATCAATTTCAAATTTCTTGTTTTCATTTTTTCTATTTACTAGAGATGCATCATTTGATATAATTTTTAAATTATGCAAAACTCAAATTTAACTACATTAATTACAATTTTCGCTCCCGTAGCGTTGGCTATTATATACAGCGTATACCTTATATATTGGCTAAATAAAAAACCAAGAGGAAATGCCGATATGTTAAAAATATCAAAGGCAATCCAAGAAGGTTCAATGGCTTATTTGAACCGTCAATATAAAACAGTAGCCGTAGTCGCCATAATCTTGGCAATTATCATAGGCATGACATTAAATTGGACAACTGCAATTGCCTTTATTGTTGGTGGTCTTGCTTCAGCTATAACAGGATATATCGGGATGAGTGTGGCAGTTCGTGCAAATTCTCGAACAGCATCGGCAGCAAAAAAAGGCCTATTCCCAGCATTGCAAATAGCTTTTAGAGCTGGATCTGTAACAGGACTTTTGGTTACAACACTAGGATTATTGGCAGTAGCCGGAATTTATTACGTAACTGGAAACAACATTGATGCATTAATTGGTCTTAGCTTTGGTGCAAGTTTAATTTCTATATTTGCCCGTCTTGGTGGTGGTATTTACACTAAAGCAGCTGATGTTGGTACTGACCTTGTCGGAAAAGTTGAAGCGAACATACCAGAAGATGATCCTCGAAATCCAGGAGTTATAGCTGATTTAGTTGGTGATAACGTTGGAGATTGTGCTGGAATGGCAGCCGACCTTTTTGAGACATATGCAGTCACATTAACCGCTGGTATCTTACTAGGTGCAGTAGCTGGTAGTGTCACGGGTTCGGTAGAATTACCTCTCTTATTAGGTGGTGTATCAATCATAGCTTCAATACTTGGTACATTTTTTGTACGTCTTAGTAGTAATAATGACATTATGGGTGCCTTATATAAGGGACTTGTAGCATCATTACTATTTTCAGCAATAGGTTTTTATTTTGTTATAAACTCAATATTTTCTGGCGAATACGCAACGAACATATATTACTGTTCGTTAATTGGCTTGTTAGTGACTGGCTTAATGGTTTATATTACAGATTATTATACTTCGAAAAAATTCCGACCGGTCAAACAAATTGCCGAAGCTTCAGATTCTGGACATGGTACAAATATTATTATGGGTCTATCCGTAGGCATGGAATCAACTTTACTTCCAGCAATTATTATCGTTGCAGGAATTTTGGTTAGCTTCAGCCTTGCAGGAATTTTTGGCATTGCTGTTGCATCCGTAGCCATGTTATCAGTTGCCGGTATTATCGTATCAATAGATTCTTTCGGACCTATCACCGACAACGCTGGTGGTATCGCTGAAATGACAAATCAACCAAAGAAAACTCGTGAAATTACCGATGCACTAGATGCCGTTGGTAATACTACAAAAGCCGTTACTAAAGGCTATGCAATCGCATCAGCAGGATTAGCTGCCTTGGTACTATTCTCAAGCTATACAGAAAAATTAAATGGTATTGAGTTTAATTTATCAGATCCATACGTCTTAGCGGGTATGTTATTAGGTGTAGCAATGGTTTATTTCTTTGCTTCCTTAACACTACGTTCTGTTGGAAGAACAGCATCAATTGTTGTAGATGAAATTCGACGTCAATTCCGAGAAATCAAGGGAATCATGAAAGGTACTGCAACTCCTGAATATGGAAAAGCTGTAGATATCGTTACTATCGCCGCAATCAAGGAAATGATTATTCCTGCATTAATTCCAGTAATAGGAGTTATCCTGGTCGGATTTATCCTAGGAGCAAAAGCTTTAGGTGGATTACTAATGGGCGTAATAGTCGGTGGTCTATTTCTAGCATTATCAATGACAACTGGTGGTGGTGCATGGGACAATGCTAAAAAATATATCGAAGATGGTAATTTTGGTGGTAAAGGTTCAGACGCACACAAAGCAGCTGTTACTGGAGACACAGTCGGTGATCCATATAAAGATACCACAGGCCCAGCCATTAATCCTCTTATTAAGGTCGTTAATATCATCGCATTGTTGATCGTTGGCTTATTAGTCGTCTAATAATCTACTAGAAAATAACCCCCATGTATGGGGGTTATTTTTTTGTTATAAGTTTGATAGATATTCTCGAATGCTTATGGAAGCTATCGCCCCTTCGCCAGTAGCACAGGCTATTTGTTTTATTGACCCATTGCGAACGTCTCCAGATGCAAAAATACCTGGAATATTCGTCTGCAAATCCTTATCAGTTTTAATAAAGTTTTGTTTGTCCATTATTATTCCGCTATTTTTTAAAAACTGTGTGTTAGGCGATAATCCAATAAAAACAAATATTCCGTCGATTAAGATTTGTTTTAATTTGCCATCTTTAATTACATTAATACCGACTACTTTTCCAGAATCAGCAATAATTTTTTTAGTTTCAGTATTCGTATACAAGGATATTTTTCCATTTTTCTCGTATTCATCTAACTGCTTCCGCAAAACTTCACTTGCGGTAATATCACCTAGTGAAATTAGATCAATATGTTTTACAAAACGCATTAAAAATAATGATTCTTGTACTGCTGAGTTTCCTCCGCCAATTACCGCTATTCTTTTATCTTGATAAAAGGCACCATCACATGTTGCACAATAATGAATACCTCGACTAAGATATTCTTCCTCGCCTGGAATATTTAATTTTCGATAACTACTTCCCGAAGCTATCAATAATGCCTTTGATTTAATTTCTTCATCATCAACCGTTACGATTTTATTTTTCCCTTCATTTCTTATTGATGATACTTCTCCGTATTTTATTTTTGCTCCAAACTTTTCGGCCTGGTTTTTGAACTGTTCAGCTAACACGTAGCCTTCAACACCTTCTGAAAAACCGGGATAATTTTCTATTTTGTCAATCGTAGCTACTAACCCTCCGACTACCCCTTTTTCGACTAATAATGTATTTAGATTTTCGCGAGTAGAATATACTGCAGCGGTTAAAGCACTCGGACCTGCACCAATAATAATCAAATCGTAAATCATTTCGCTCATATTATTTTCAACCTTCGATCCCCATACTTGAATAATATTTTTTCAAAACCTCTGGAATTTCCACTTCTTCAACTTTTGGAATAATCATTATTATAAATTTTAAAGGCGTATTAGCTGGAATATCATCGCCTTTGCCTGTCTCGCCATAGGCTTTATCGGAAGGAATCGTTAATTCTCGAACTCCACCGACTTTCATTCCTATGACTCCTTCTTCCCAACCTTCAATCATATTCCCGCTAGAAATTGGTTCTTTTAGTGAATTTTCCGAAATTGATTGATCGAAAATAACCCCTTTCGGGTTCCAACCAATGTAGTAAGCATTATAGTCCGTACCCTCTTTAATCTCTTCGCCATCACCAAACTTTATATCTACTTTACTAAGTTCCTTTACGGTATCAGCATCAAAAGATGATACCTTCGAAGCATACTCTTTGAATTCAACGTAATACTTGCTGGACAATTCGTAGGTCTGTTCTGCAACCTTCAGTTGATAATTATTAAAAGCTTCCTGTAGTCTTTCATTATCTACTTGACCATTTTTAACGCTTAGTCCCATTACTAAAAATGAGCCAAGAGTTCCTGCTGCTAGTACAAAAGCAATAATCCAAATTCCAATCCTTTGCGATTTAGGAGTCGCCATAAATAAATCCCCTTTTAAGTATATATTTATATATTAGTATAACAAAAGCTACTCAAGTTGCTAAGTCTAAATAATCTTTACATCAATTACTTTTTTAACCGATTCTATTAAATGGTCTATGCATTCATTCACTTCTTCACTTGTTAGGGTATGGTTATAAGAAGTAATTTTTATATTAAAGGTGATATTTTTCGTAATTCCATCGATAGGTTGATATATGTCGACTGGTGATATCACAATTTCGTAATCAATATCTTTTTTAAAACTTTCTAGAGCATTGACAATACTAGAATAATTTTGATTTGGATTGACCTGGAAACAAATATCCCTGTCTGATGAAGGATAACGGCTAATTGGTCTGTAATTGCTATCAGCATCTTGATAAGCGTTGAATAATTTGACTGTGTCAATCTCGAAACCTGCCGAATATTCTGGCAATTTGAAATTTTTCATGACACTTTTTTTATATTCCCCGACATAACCAATCACTGATCCAGATTTAATTTCTTTGATTTGAGAACTTCTTAGTTTTTCGAATGGTGACACTGACGGATTATTTTCGTCTTTTTCTATTTTTTGAAATTCTACTTTAACACCTAAAAATTGACACAAATACTCAAAAAATCTTTTTGCCTGATAATACGAAGTACCATTTTTTGATTCTTTTCTAGTCATAACAAGTGATAGTGACTCAGATTCAATAGGCACCTTTTCCTCATTCAAACCCTCGCTCTTTTTGTGAGTTTTATTGATTTCAAATAAAGCAAATTCGGCATATCCTTGTTTTATATTATGATGAACCATATTTAACAAACTTGGAGTTAAAGTTTGACGATAATACTGTAATTCGGGACTTATTGAATTTATTATTCGATAAGAATTTTCGACATCTTGGTCTGCTTTTTTTAAAATATCACCATGAATAAAATTATATGTCAAGATTTCGTTAGCACCACCACGGGCCAATATTTTACGAATCTTCGATTTAAATGAATCGAATTCGCTGGGTTTTACAGCTGTAAAATTTCTAAATGGTAGCGTTTGCTCAATATTGTCATAGCCATTAATGCGTGCGATTTCTTCAATAATATCTTCTTTTATATGAATATCTGATCTCCACCAAGGAGATGTAATCGAAATAGAGTCAGAGCCAATTCTTTCTAAAGTAAATTCGGCATTAACCAAAGGTAAGATTAATTCCTCAATATTCAAATTACTGCCTAATATATTATTGACTTGGAAGCTCGACAGCTCAATTTTTTGTCCTTGTGCCCTAACCGGAAAACAATCAGCCACTCCAGAAGATACTGTCGCCCCCAACCATTCAGTCATCAATCTTACTGCCATGTTTAGCACCGGAGTAGTCAAATCAGTAGGCTGTCCTTTAGTAAATCTAGTTATTGCCTCGCTGAATATTCCGTGACGCATTTGCGTAGCACGTAATTTAAACAAATTGAAAGAAGCACTTTCTATAATGATGTTTTTCGTATTCTCATCAACTTCTGTTTCAGCTCCACCCATAGCTCCCGCAAGAGCAACAGCTCTATTCCCAGCTGAAATTACAATGTCATTATTAGTCAATCTAATTATCCTGCCATCTATCAAAGTAAGACTTTCGCCTTGTTTTCCAGACCTTACAAATATTTCTGGCTTACCACCAGATAAAGAAATAAATTTATCATAATCAAATGCGTGTAAAGGTTGGCCGGTCATTAGCATAAGATAGTTCGTGGCATCAACGATTGCATTTATAGGCCTAATGCCAACCCTTGAAAGATATGTCTGTACCAACATTGGCGATTTTTTATCACCATTCACATTAGACATTACTACCGCTTGATATCTATCTGAAAGTTCTTTGTCTAAAATATCCGCAAAAATCTGCAACTTATCATTCGTTTCAAAGTTTGGATGAATATCCATAAACCAATCAGGGCTATTAAATTTCTTTCCTAAAATAGCCGAAACTTCTCTGGCAAACCCAATAATTCCAAAACAATCAGGTCGATGAGTCAAAGACTTATTTTCTATATCAAGCAAATAATCATCAAGTTCAAATGCTTCGGAAAAAGAAGTGCCAGGAGTAATATCCTCGTTAATTTCCAAAATTCCACTATGATCATCATACAAATCAAGTTCTCTTGAACTTGCTATCATTCCGTTACTTTTGTAGCCCATTATTATTCTCGTATCGAGATGTAATTGATTGGACGAGTTTATAGTCTCAGGAACGATAGATTCAGGCGGTAGCCAAGCTACGGTAAGACCTGCTCTCATATTTGAAGCTCCGCAGACTACTTGGATCAATTCGTTTTCATCTCTTTCTAAACCATCGACGATACCCCCGTCATCAATTTTTATGACTGTAAGATGATCAGACCCATCAATTTTTTTTACATCCTTGACTGATACAATTATGACATTTTTATATTTTTCGTTAAGATTAATAACATTCTCAATCTCAACCAATCTAGAACCTATCAATACCGATAAATCTTCGATAGAGATGTCTATATCAACAAATTTTTTTAACCAGTTTAATGAAATAATCATAGAAATTTCCTCAGAAATTGTAATTTACCCGACTCAAAGTACCTTAGATCTTCAATACCATATTTTAGCATTATTAGTCTTTCTATTCCGCCGCCCCAAGCAAAACCTCGATATTTTTCAGGATCAATATCTGCAAATTTTAATACATTTGGATGAATCATGCCACATCCTAACATCTCAAGCCAATCACCTTTCTTTCCACCAAGTGTTTTTGGTTTTTCGATTGCAAATTCAAGACCTGGTTCAACAAAAGGAAAATAAGAAGGTTGAGTTTTAGTTTTTAATTTTTGACCGTAATATGATTCAAAAAAACTACGTAGGGTTCCAAGCATTTGACTTAAATTCGCATTCTCACTAACGAAGACTCCCTCATATTGATGAAACGTATGCTCATGAGTGGCATCGACATCTTCATTACGAAAACAACGCCCAAACGCAAAAGCAGCAATTTGACCGTCTTTAATTAATTTACTTTTTCCATTTTTTAATATTCGATTTTGCATTGTTGAGGTATGAGCTGGTGGCACAAAACCATCATCTGTCCTAAAGGTATCGTAACTGTCTCTTGCAGGATGGTTGTCAGGAAAATTTAATAATGTAAACATATGTTCATCATCATCTATTTGTCTTGACTCGATAGCTTCAAAACCCATTCTAGTAAAAATGTCGATTATATTTTCCAATTCAACAGTTAATGGATGGACGGTACCGAATTCGGTGTTAAATAAATCAACTTTTCTGCAATTCACATCCCAAGGAGCAGTCACATCAATTTTTTTTACTTCGTCTTTATCTAGTTCTGTCTCACGTTTCAAGATAGCTTTTTCAAGTTCATTTTTTAAATCATTTATTTTCTTTCCATAATCAGCTCTTTGTTCAATAGACAAGCTAGGAATTTTACTATAAAGCTGTCTTATCTTTTTAGATTTTAATAATTCACGGGGTATACCGCTAGTAGAAATCTCATTTAATAAAATTTTTCTTATTTCTTCGATATCATCATACATAACTTAAAATATTATAAATTATAATCCTGTATTTAATTTTTTAACATCAGTGAAAGTATTAATATTGCAAAAGCAAAAAATATTAATAACCAAACCATTGCAAGACTAGTAGTTTTCTTGGTGCCTTTCATATATGCAGAATCCTCGACCCCATCAGGAGTAGTAACTACATCAGCACGCTGCTTAGATTTTTCTTGAAGTTCAGTTGCTAATTTTTTTTGATATTCTGATCGGTTTTCATCTTGTCTAACAAATAATGCCATGGAAATATTATATCACTAATGTTCACAATATAATTTTGTGTTATACTACAAATATATTTCACTTTAAGGAGGGAGAAACTAATGGTAAAGAAAAAAGCCATTGCGTCGAAACAAAAGTCGACAACTAAAAAAACATTTGAAGCAACTACCAAAATGAAATCATTCGTTATGGTTGGAAGCGAAGGTTTTTATAAAAAAATCAAACAAAACCCAATTATTGGAGCGTTGTTAGCGGAATTTATAGGTGCATTTTTACTGGTCACATCTATTTTCGCCGTACAAAATTCTCCATTATTCGTTGCTTTTGCAATCGTTGGCATCGTATTAGTAATTGGTGGTGTATCAGGTGCACATATTAACCCAGCCATGACAGTTGGTGCTTGGGCAACACGTAAAATCAATTGGATCACAGCTATTGGATACGTCGCAGCTCAATGTCTTGGTGCAATCGTTGCTTGGCTACTTCTAAGTACTTTCCTAAAAGGTGCTGAAGAAAGTATCGGATCAAGTACGACGCTATTCCATGCAGCTACAATAGAATCTGGAAAAGAATGGTACATATTCTTTGCTGAATTTTTGGGTGCAACAGCCTTAGCACTTGGATTCGCGCGAACAATTAAACATAATTGTAATGTGGTTACATCAGCATTTACTTATGGCATGGCTATGCTTCTAGCATTGTTTATTTCAGTATCTGCTACTGGTCCATTCTTGTCTGAACCAAATACCGGTTTCTCATTCATGAACCCAGCAGTTGCAATCGCAGCTAACGGAATTTCTTCTTGGGATATTTGGCCAATCGCAGTGTTTATTCTAGCCCCAATGGCTGGTGCGATTTTTGGATTTATCATTCGTGATATCTTCTCACAAACAGATAAATTAGACTGTGAAATATGTAATTAATAAATAAAAAAGGCATTTATTAAATCCCCGCTTAAAAAACGGGGATTTAATTTTCTTCATTAGGTTTATCAACCAATAGCACTTCTACACTTGAATTTGATTCTGAGATCTTCACGACATCTTTATCAATTTTGCCAAGTTCTTTATGTGCTTCATTATATTGATTAACAGTTTGCGATAAAGACCTACCAAGTTTATGCATATACTCATCAAACTTGCTTATATGTTGTCCGAGTTTTCCTACTCGAATTTGAATATCTTTAGCCTGTTGTTCTATTTGTAAGCTCCGTAAACCTTGTAGCACAGTTTGTAAATATGCCATAAAACTTGTCGGACTTACAATAATGACCTTTTTTTCTCTAAAAGCATATTCTATTAAATCACGTGAACTTGACCCACTACCAACTCCTCCAATTAATAAATCATAATAAAGTGATTCACTTGGTATAAACATAAATGCAAAATCCATAGTATTCTCACTTGAGCGAACATATTTACCTGTTTCATCTATGCGGTTTTTTAAATCATTCCTTACCTTCAATAACATTTTATCTTTTTCAGATTTATTCTTCTCTCCTATCATACGGTTGTAATTCTCTAAACTAAATTTGCTATCAATCGGTAATATTTGACCTTTATCAAGAAAAATAACTGCATCTACGATATCGCCATTATTAAATTTGTATTGCATCTGATACGTTTTCGTAGGTAATATGTTGTCCAAGACAGACTCTAAATAATATTCTCCAAAAACACCACGTTGTTTAGGATTCTGTAAGACATTTTGTAAAGTTTTTAATTCATCAGCAACGTCTATAACTCGACGATTAGTTTCATCAAGTCGAGCTAATTTTTGTGTGACATCAGCAACTAATTTTGCACTTTCACTCAATTGTTTTTGCATTGAGGCTTGCATGGTAATATTATTATTTTCAAGTTTATCGCCAACAGTTTGTTGTAAAATATTTATACCTCTCGTTAATTCATTGACATCACTTTTTAATAACTCGACTGTACCCGAACCTTTTAACTCATTTAACCTTTGATTCATTAAATAAATTACAACAAAGAATCCAAAAATAACTACACCCAATAAGACTATTAAAAATGTTTGTTCCATGTTTTTAGTATATCACTACATACCGAAGATAATTCGAACAGCCAAAACAATAATAACCATTAATAATGCGGAAAATAGTATATTTTTAAATCTTGCGATCCAAGAAAATAACAAATACGATAAACAATAGAGAGAAATGCTCCATACTATTGCTTCAGTCCATACTAAAACAGAAAGTGAATCAATAAGCCCCCACAACGTCAACAATGATGCCAAGGCCACCATTAAAGGTCTAGCCATTGAATATCTCACCATTATAAAAACACCAATCAAACCAGTTAATATCGCTGATATATTGCCAGATACTGACGTGGAGTTCATGCACATAAGTGCATTTATTTCATTTCGACAATATAGAGGATCAATTACATATTTTTCAATTAATATCATAAAACACCAAAACAAAAAACCTACGAGAAGTCCAATCAAAAGTGTAGCCAAAAATGGATAAGATGAACTAACTATCTGAGACCCTGTCTCAGTTTTTAATACTTTTGCCATTATTTACCTCCATAAACTTGACGATTATTATATATAATTTTTGATTTATTTGCAAAAGTAGTTATTTAATGATTATGATTATTTATTCAAATACCAAATTGAGCCAAACATCGCTATAAAAATTCCTCCCAAAATATCAATTGGAGTATGTACAAGAGCTAACACCCTTCCGACCGAAACGCCTACAACTAATAATAACAATATTACCGTTATTAACTTGTTTTTAGTTTCAAACCAGACAGCACATGTGATTGCAACGACAAATAACGTGTGATCGGATGGGAAACCTGGATTATCTAAAAAAGAAGCACCAGCACTCGCTCCAATCATTTCAAATGGTCTAAGATATTCTGGTTGATAAATAACACCGACTAATTTTGCAAATAAATACGCAGTCAAGCCGGCTATAATAATTCTTTTATAAGATTCAATTCTATTTTTTTTAGAAATTTTAAAAATAAGTGCATAAGCTCCGATAATTACAACGGGAACTACTAAGCCGTCTGCAAGAATTCGAATAATTAAATCCTGACTCATATATATACATTAACACAAGCATATTCTTTAGATAAAAAACTATTATAATATTTCGTCTAATAACGTTCGACAGTAATCGATGATATCCCGATTTTTGCTGAAATATCTATTTTATTCTTAGACACATCGTAGTCGGATGATTCGTAAATATTATCATCAATCTCAATCATATCAGCAATATTTTTTGATGCCATTCCATCCTCAAGATTTAACTTTATACCGCTTTCTTTGGGAACACTGACTAATATCGAACTTACACCTGAATTAATTTTTATATCAACTTTCGAAACTTTTTCACCAATTTTTAATAATAATTTACTTACACCAACTTTTATATCTGCACTCTCAAGTGATATACCTGAAGCATCTATACTAATATCAGAAGCACCAGCATCAACCGATAATTTTAAAGGTATTTTATTATTTAAACCAACTGTCCATTTATTATTGTAGTCATTCAAAAACCAATTCGATGATTTTTTAGAACTCATCGTCAGGTCAACTATTTGAGTGTGATTACTAATTATAGAATTTTGTGAAACTATTGCATAATTACTCTCAAAAGAAGAATTTATTAAATTGTCTTGATCCGAGCTATCCACTAATAAAGAAACAGCTCCGGCCTTTATACTAATTTTAGCGGAAGTAATGTCTTTTGATATCAATTTAGTCGTAGAGTTATATTGATTAATTTTGTTGCAACTTGGATAATCTCCAATCATAACCCATATAACTGATCCAAGCATTGATATTACGATAACTATCGAGGCTATTTTCCATACTATATTTTTAATTGACAAAATCGAGACACCGATAGAAATAATAATTAATGGCCAAAGTCTCCACGTATTATTCCAATTTACATCAACTAAATTGAGATTATTTAAAAATGCTAATAATCCAATAATAATAAACAGAAGCCCCCAAAATATCTTGCTTAGGTTCCAATCTTTTTCAATATTTAATTCTTGTTTATGATAATCATTATTATTTGCTTTTTTTGATGAATCATTTTTTTCGTTCATCATCCCTCCTTATGATAATCATTAATCCAGCTAAGATTATCAAAACTGGCCAGACATAATTCCATTTCAAGATTAACAAATTCGGAAAAATTTGGTTAATTAACATCCAGATACCAATTATCAAAAGACCTAAACCGATATAATTTCTTGTCCTATTTATCACTTTATTATCAATTAGTTCTTTTCCCATAGCTGAAACCCTTTCTTCAACTGTATTATATTGATCGACATCATAATTTTTTACCGGTAAAATTACTGCCATTAGTAAATAAATAAAAATCATCGCTCCACTGGTTGCGAAGATTAGTATAATAAATATAATTCTGACTAAAACAACATCAATTTCGAAATAATCTGATAATCCTGCACAAACGCCGAATAATTGTCCTTTTTTGGGTATCCTATATAAAGTCTTATTTTTTTCTGCCATATCATCAACCTCCTAATACCATTTTACTACTATTTTAATAAAAGTTGTAATTTTTACCTATAAAATTTGAACAAACCTTTAATGACCTTCAACTAGAGGAATCACTTTTTAATAAAGAGTTGGTTATTTCTATAATATTTCGTCATTTTCTGACATAAATACTGTACTAATCAATCCTTCACAATCAAAAGAAAAAGATATTATTTTCCCAGCAGAAGACTTACCGACAATTAGTATTTCTGGAAAATATTTACCATATTCGTTAGTGTCTTTATAAGAATTTATCACAGATTCTGATAGGTTAAAATCCCAAGTTTGTGCAGTGACATCACCGATAAAATCCGATATATCTAAAGCTGATTGAGTTTTAGTCTGTTCTCCATAAGCTTCGGTTGCAGCCAAAATAACATTGACTGTAGAAGCCATATGTCCTTCAAGTGGTTGAGTATTACCTGAAGTGACTGAAGCAATAATATTCTCTTTTGAATCGTTATCAGGAGCTACTATTGTACAATCAAGATTATCATCACCTTGAACAATATCAGTTTGTTGCTTGTTATTTAATTCTGTAATAACACTTTGAAGGCGTGCTATTTCTTCAGACTGCTTTACATTCATATCATTAGCAAGATTATCCCTCCACCAAAAAGCTAGACAGCCAGCAAGGGCCATAATTAATACAACAAGCAATAACAACACTGCAGTTTTTCGCATTAGTGGTTTTTTTGGTTTTATCACTGGAAATTCAGGAATTTTTTTTACCTCTGAATTATTTACGTTTATATTCTGATCTTTTTCTTCAAGATCTGGAGTTTCATTTAATTTATTGTTTTCTTCCATTTTATCCCCCTACGATAAGTTAAGTATAGCATAATCAAAATGATTATTTTTACAAAAAAAATTGGGAAAGTATCAGTCAATTGACTACACTTTCCCTTTTAATAATTCGGATTATTCGTAAATATAATCTAACTTAACAAATTCGACATGTAAAATATACTCTTCATCAAGCCAGCTTTTAATTTTAATATCGTAAGGCATTGTATTTTGAAATTTATTGTCAGTACTTGGCCAATAGACAGTTGCATCAACTAATCCAGGGTTTTTTGAATTGAAATACCCAGGTGTATATGTGTGTCTGGTGATTTCTATTTGCTTTAATCCAGTATTTTTGACAGTAGTAGCTAAAGCCACTGACAATCGACAGACGCCACTACCTAAAGAACTAATCATTTTTTGATTTCCATTAGCATCAGTGACTGGCATATTACCATATTTATAGCCTTTATCAGCCGTTCTTTTACCAATTACCTGATTATAAGAAAAAACCTTTCCTGATTCGAGTATATATCCGTCAAGAATATTAGCAGCGACACCAGCATTATATGTGCCAACTTCATTTGGCAATATTATTTGTGCCGAGCCAATTACTCCATCTTCTACAACGGACGCAATTTGCTTTAAGGGTTCATCTGCGACTACTTTACTTGGAATAATTTTTTCACTAACTTGATTTTTTGGCTCTTGAATTTGTTTTTCCATTTGGCTATTAATGTCACATCCGGTACATGGAATTACAAGAGAAATTAGTAACAATAATGTAACTATCTTACTCAAAATTTTCACCTCTTCTTATTAAATAGAAGTCTCATTACAAACGTTAATAATGCTGTCGACGACTTTTTGAGGACTAATGTAGGGATTTGGCAGTTCTATTAATGCCGCATCTTGGCAATAACCAGTACCCCAAGCCCAACTTACAAAATAGCCTGGCATTTCTGAAATACCCCCTTTTCTATAAATACCTAGAGGTTTTTCAAAATGCTTCACTAAATCATTCGATCCATAGCTACAGTTTAACCAACCATGTATATCAAAAATATACGTTGGCTTTATACCAATCACTAAGTCTCGTAATGCAACTGATTCTGGAGCTGAAAATGCACTCAAAGTTTTATTTCTACTAACAAGATTTTGACGCCATAAATAACTAAAATCTCTATTTATATCAACTCCTAGTGTAGTTTGACATCTTCCTGGACCATTATTAGTCCATCCATCGATTAAACCATCTGGATTAGCCGAACTAACGACATATAAAGATTTACCATTTAAATCTTCAGGGTGAGCCGAAAAGTAATTAATCATTTCCTGTCCAATATTTACCAATGCCCAACCATCATTTTTATAGCAGTCTTCAAAACCATGCAGTTCAAATACCACCATAATTTTTGATGTTGCGTCTTTTGGCTTAATAGACACGACATTTAATGGACGGCCATTACCGCTTGTGCCATATTGAGTCGTATTTATGACCAAAATATCAGTTACTCTAAAATGAATGAGCTCCAATGTTGAAATCGAAGAATATCTTTTATCAGATTCATTAGATTTAGAGCTTTTGCAGGATACCACTAAATTGTAAGAATATTCACCTGCCTGTAAACCATAAAAATTATATGACCATTCATTGCCTGAGCTAGTCATATTACCAACAAGATTACCTTCACGATTTACTAACAGTATATACTCGATATTTGTGTCAACACCACTTATCACACTAATCCTAACATCATTCCCGGTTACAGTTGCTTTTGATTCAAAAAAAGGTTTCTCATCAATAGTATTCGCAAATGCTTGCGTACTCGTTCCAATAAGAAAGAATAAAGAAAAGCCGATAACAAAAATCAACAATCTCTTACTTATCGTCAAAACCTTCACCACCTTTCAATCCGAATTATTCAAGAACAACCCGAGGGCTTTATAAATTATAACATAAAAAGTGTATTTTGGAAATATTGGACATTTCTACCAACTGATTGATACAATATAAACAGCCGAAAATGCTTATGAAAATAAACAGGCTTAATGATAGAAATAATGGTTACTAATTTGAATATAAACGACAATGAAAAATATAAATTAGATTTCAAACTCATCTTTGATGAGATAAGCAAAAAATCCTTTAATAAAAATACTAATTTTGATAACTTTTTAGATTCTATTGGACGCTCAGATTTATCAGATAAAATAACTGAAAAAACTCCTTGGCTGTATCTTACACAAGAGATATATAGAGAAAAAGAATTTGGCATTATGGGTGGCGGAGGACTTGGCGTTCTAGCTGGAGATATGACAAGAGTAGCAGAAAAAATTGGATTACCATTAGTTGTGGTTACTCCGTTCTACTCTGAAAAAATTCATCAAAAATTAACCGATTTTCACCATAATTATTCAGTTGAAAAAGTCAAGCCGAGTAATTTTGGTTATATTAAAATCGGTTTAATCAAGATAAGTACACTTGCTTATCCGTCCGTTCCGCTGGAAGTTCATGTTAAATTACGAAATTCTATGATGCTGATTACTCTATTTGAGCCAAACATCGGTGCAGTTTATTCAGGAGAATCTGGTAGTGACCACAGACTTTATCACGAAGCAGTAACTGGATTTGGTGGCTATGAAGTCATAAAACAAATGGGTATCGATCCTCCATTAATTCAAATGAATGAATCTTGTACAGTTTTTGGAATAATAGCTAAATTGGACGATCTCGTCACTAATGGTATGGAATTTTACACAGCCTTAGAAAAAGTTAGGCAATCAACAATTTATACTAACCACACACTTCTTCAGGCAGCCGAAGGCGAATTTCATTATAGTCAATTTCAATCAATGATTTTTCCGAACATAAAAAATAAATCAATTATTGATTGGTTATCTTGGCAATTCACAATTGACAGCAAGATAAAACTAAGCACACTTGCAATAGAATTATCAGGCAAAAGAAATGGCGTCAGCATACTACACTCAAAAATATCAAGTGATAATTATCGTAATCGCGATGGTAATAAAGTGCAATTTAATGCAGTAACTAACGGTATTTCTGATTTTTGGATACAACCAAAAGTGATAGAAATACTTCATAAGATCGGAGTTCTTGATAATTTAGATTTGCCTACTAAAAATTACATTGATAATCTAGAAAAAATTGATATCAATTCCATTAAAGACGTAAAAGATTCTGGACGAATTTTTATGAACGAAGTCTTATCACATCGTCAAAATCAATATGGAAAAACTTTCAAGATACCGCAAAAAGCAAAAGTCTTTGATATTAAAAGACGTCTCGTAAGTTATAAAAGGGCAAAAATGATATTTAATGACCCAGATAGGCTATTGGATATTATAAAAAAACATGATGCTTACATAATTATATCTGGTAAACCTCACTCTGGGGATTCTGAAATGGTAGATGATTTATTTAATATTTTGACGATGATAGCTAATAACCCGATATTAAAAGAGCATGTCTATTACGTTCAAAATTATGATGAAGAATTAGGTAAAGCTTTAGCGATTGGATGTGATTGTGCGATAAATGTACCGATTGTTGGGCAAGAAGCATGCGGAACATCTTGGATGAAAGATTTAGCCAATTTAAAATTATTAATATCGACAACTGACGGCGGTGTCGCTGATATTAATCCGCCCTTGTATCTTGAAGTATCTGGTAATTTTTATAATCAAGAAGCAGATATGCTCTATCAAAGAATTGAAGAAGTGTGCCAAATTCTTGATGATGAGAAATTATTACGTCAGAAAATTATAGATCAATTAAATGGCTACCTACCTATTATTTCTGGGTCGAGAATGATAAGAGATTACTTAAACTTAAGATTTAATTAATAAAAAAAGGCCTCTGAAATCAGAGGCCATTAGCTTTGCATAGAGAAGTCATATATAAGGCTTCGTTAATCCAATCATACACCGCTGTTACATCATCAATTTCTTCGACTAAGATCTTGATATTATTCACGAACTTTGGAGATTTAAAACCTACAAAATCCGCTACTCCTAAAACTAAATCTCTGATGATACAATCTTTTGATGGAGAATTTTCAAAAGCACTTTCATTTCTTAAAATAGGTAAAATTACATCGTATAACCGATTTTTTTCTGCTGTTTCCAAACAGGACATGACAATTCTATTAAGACTAGTTTTTGAATCGTCAACGACCATGATAACACCCTCAAAGTTCCCTTTGTAAAGACCTTCTTCTCTAACATAAGTTGGTTTTCCCTCAAATGGAAAATAATCGAAATAGTGTCTTCTGGCATTATCACCAGCAAGATTAAACAATACATCGTAGTTTAAATCTCTTGGAAATTTGTCATAAGGTTTGACTGCGAGAATAATCGTCGATCCTGTAACGGCCTTTACATTAGCCAATGTTACGCCAATTCCTGTTCCCATTAGCCTCACCCCTTTTAAAAATTTAAGATACTTATCTCTCTATGCATATCCTTCTGTTCGGATAATAACTATATAATATCATTAAATAAAAAATAATCAATTATTACTCGACCAATTCAAATGATATAGTGAAATTGTGAGAAAAATATTATTAATACTATCCACGATAATCATAATTATATTTTCAATTTATTTTATCTGGTTTATACCAAACTACAGTCAAATTAAGAGAAATAGTAAAAAAAATATCGTAGAAAAAATACAGCCAAGTTTGATTGAAACAAAAATTGCATCAATGACACTTAGGCAAAAAATATCATGTTTATTAATTTTACAATCAAGTGATACAGAGAATCTTATACAGTTCCTTAACGATTATCAGCCAAGTGGTTTAATATTTATGCAAGAGAATATTAATTCAAAGACTTCAATTGAAATTAGTGAAATTACCAAAAGTCTACAAAATAACCCTGATTTTCCTTATTTATTTGCAATTGATCAAGAAGGTGGAACAGTAAAGAGATTATCGGAAGACACTTTCGCTTCAGCTTATGATTTGAAAAATCAAACCACCGAAGCAACTAGATCTGCTTTTTATGACAGGTCAATGATATTAAAAAAAGCTGGCTTAAATCTTAATTTTGGAATTGTCGCTGATGTAACTGAAAACACCAGCTCTTTTATATACCCAAGAGTATTTGGAGGCGATCCTTATGACGTTGCCAAAAAAGTTTCAAGTGCGATAGATGGAGAGAAAGGTAACGTATTATCAACATTGAAACATTATCCCGGACATGGTGAGACAACAGCTGATTCACATTATCAATTACCAGAAACTGATATATCTTACAAAGATTGGCAAACAAAAGATGAGATACCATTTGTTAGTGGCATAAGAAATGGTGCACAATTTATTATGTTCGGTCATTTAATTTATAGTTCTATTGATTCAGAACCAGCAAGCCTTTCAAAAACATGGCATGAAATTTTACGGGAAAGAGATAAATTTAAAGGTATTATTATCACTGACGATATGGCGATGCTACAACAATCTGGTGATATAAATTATAGAGATCCCGTAAAAAATGCCGTGAAAGCGATAAATGTTGGCAATACAATGCTTCTATATATCCTCGGCAGTAACGATATCACCACTAATAATCTCATTGATGGCATTGTCAACGCAGTAAATGAAGGCGAAATAGAAATAAATTTAATTGATACTAACGTTAAGCAAATTTTAGAATTACGCAATAGCTTATCTAGTATTATCACTAAATAACAGAATAAATTATAACAAATTGGTTATTTTTTCTTACGTCGTGACAAAAATTTAGGATAATACCAGCTCACTTTCCCAACTATTGTCATAATTGAAGGCACAAGTATCAACCTTACGAAAAAAGCGTCAACTAATACCGCTACAGATAAACCTACGCCAATTATTTGCATGAATAAAATACTTGATCCCGAAAAACCAACTGCAACAACAAATAATGCCATTGCAGCAGCAGTAATAATTGGGCCCGTCTTTATAACGCCATTTTGGATAGATTTTATCGGATTTTCGGTTTGTTTGTGAGTTTCTTTCATACGACTATACAAAAATACGGAATAATCCATAGCAAGTCCAAATGAAATTGAAACGAACAGAATCAATACTGATAAATTAATTCCGCTTACTGTTTGCCAACCTGTAATACTACTTAACCAACCTAATTGAAAAATACCGACAATTACTGAAATTGATACCAACAATGCAATTGAGTTAACGATAATTGCTTGGATTGGTAGAATTATCGACTTCAATGAAATAGATAAAATTAATAACATACTGATAAAAATAATTGCAATAGAATAAGGCATTGATTTAAAAAATATGTTATTATTATCTTCGTAAGTCGCTAATGTCCCACTGACATATAATTCTCCATAATTCGGTTGAATTTTTTTTATTTCATTCAAAACATTACTCGCAACTTTTGTCCCAATATTATCGTTAATAATAACGTCAATTTTTATTGCCTTTTCACGCATATTATTGTTAATAACTGAAACTAATTCAACAGGCACCATATTAATCGAATTTAGATATTTAATTTTCTCACAAGATAAATCTTTTGAAATTGGCGTTGGTGATACGACTTTATAAACTCCACTTATCGCATTTATTTTATTTGTTAAATCACAAGAAATATCAAATCTTTCATTAATATTAAAACCATTCGGTATTATTAATAAAGCAGTTAATTCTGGAGTTGGAACATCAAAATTATCTATTAAGAAATTACTAACATAATGGGATGAAGTATTTCTTGCTAACCAATTTTCATCCATTGGTCCTGAAGAAAACTTAAACAAGGGTAACATTAGTATAATTACAACCGTAAATCCACTTACAATTGTAAGAATTGGACGATATGTTGTAAATTTAGCAATTTTTTCCCAAATATTTTGGCTAGATTTATTGAAAGATTTTTTCCAAATTGGTAGATGTAAATCATCTATATGTCTTCCAATTAATCTTAATAATGAAGGAAGGATTGTGATAGTAATTATTACGCCCATAGCCACAGCCGAAGCCCCGCCAATAGCGACATTACGCATCATTTCGATTGGAAAGACGAGTAATGAAAGTAGGCATGCTATAACAGTTACACCACTAAATATAATAGTGTGACCTGATGTCACCACAATAGTTTTTACAGCTTGTTCAACATCACTTTTTTCCAACTCTTCTCTAAATCTATTAACCGACAATAGGGCATAATCTATAGACAAACCTATACCTAATATCGTAATGACATTTATCGCATAAGTATCTATAGCCAAAAAATTAGACACAAAATTTGTAATTGCAAAAGCTCCAATTATCGTCAACAGACTGATAATAATTGGGACAAATGCTGCAACTACACTTTTGAAAAATATTACTAATAAAATTAATAATATTGGAAGAGTAAATAATTCTGTACGAATTAATTCACTTTCGGCCGTATCAACAGTTTGCTGTATACTAGCCGCTTCTCCACCAACTGATATTTTTAATTTTGATTGATCAGCTTTATTGACAAAATCAGTTAAAGTTTTATATATCTCCTTCGCTGAACCATCCATCGCTATAACCGCATAGGTTGATGTTTTATCTTTTGAAATAAAGTAATTTGATTTTGTATTCGAATAAGTTGTTATTAAATTAACTTTTTCTTTTAATGGTTCAAGAATACGTAAAACTTCTGCTTGATAAGACGCACTATTCGCACTACCTAATAAAACGTCTTTGCGTTCAAAAAGTATAATTTGGCTTGACGGTGAAACTCCAAAATTTTCTTCGAGCTTTTCTTTAGCGATACTCGATTCAGTGCCTTCAGTAATTCCTATATTACCATTACTAAGATTCCCAAATAATCCACTAGCATACCAACCTAAACCAATAAAAATTATAGTGACCGAAATCAAAACATAATTCGGATACTTTGTGCTAATTTTTTGCCACCATTTGCTCATAAATATTTTTATTCCTATTAATTATTATACTTTAAGTAAATATATAATTAGCAATTATCGTCTTTATATAATCTGTTATAATCTTAGTAATGCTTAATTATTATACAAAAACTGTAAAAGAAACTTTACGCGAACTTGATACTCGTGAACAGGGCTTATCATCAATCGAAGTCAAAGAGCGTCTTAATCAATACGGCCCTAATTTAATAAAAGTAAAAGGCACACCGCTATGGCGAACGATTATAGAACCTTTTGCAAATGTTTTTATGGCAGTCTTATTTGTTGCAATTGCTATCAGTATAATTCAAAACGAAATGCTTGATGCAATAATCATCGGTGCAATAATGATGATAACAGCAATAATTTATTATGTGCAGACTTTTTCAACAGAAAAAATTTTACGTTCTCTCCAAAGGCATGATCCTGAAAAAATTGAAGTATTAAGAGATGATAAAATAAAAAGTATCGATGTTTCAGGACTAGTTCCAGGCGACATAATCATATTAAAAGAAGGCGAAAAAATACCCGCTGATGCTCGACTGATGACTGTAAACTCGCTTCGAGTAGATGAATCTCAACTTACTGGTGAATCTATGCCAATTGGTAAGCAAGTAGAAAAATTAAATAACGATTTAGAAGTATATGAACAGACCAATATGATTTTTAAAGGCTCTTTTGTTATCGGTGGCGAAGCAACTGCAATTATTATTGCTACAGGAAACAATACAGGATTTGGAAAACTAGCCGCTTTGTCATCTGAAGTACAAGAACAAAGCCCAGTCCAGAAAAAAATTGATAAATTAGTGACACAAATAATATTTGCGATAATTATTGTGGCAATTATTACTTTTGTATTGGCTCTATATAGAGGAATGAGCGTTGGCGATAGCTTACGTTTTATTATCGCCCTTTCGGTCAGTGCTGTGCCTGAAGGCTTATCGGCATCAATCTCGGTAGTATTAGTGCTTGGAATGCGCAGAATGGCAAAGAAAAAAGCCTTGGTTAAATCGATGAGAGCTATCGAAACAATTGGCACACTTACGACAATAGCTACTGACAAGACTGGTACTCTGACTAAAAATTTACTTACTGTTCAAACTATTTGGAAATCTAATAAACACGACAACAAATTTTTTGACCATATTATCAAATCAGTAAATTATATAAAAGGAAAAACTCATGATCCCCTTGATATTGCATTAATGACTTATGCCGAACAGAATAAATCATTATTAAAAAAATATAAAGATCCTTTAGTAGTTTATCCATTCGACAATGCAACGGCTATGAGTGGCAATTTAAGAGAATACAAGGACGAATTTTTCATTAATATTAAAGGTTCTCCCGAAAGTATTTTAGCTTGTTCGAATATATCTAAAAAAGATAGAAAAGAAATCGATGAACAACTTCATTCGATGGCAAGTCGCGGTTATAGAGTAATAGCTATCGCCCACTATGAAAGTAAGGTTATTATAAGTGATTTGGATTACTTTAAAGATCATAAAAGATTGGTATTTGACGGATTCGTAGGTATTGCAGATGTTATTAGACCTGAATCAAAGGCTTCAATCGCTAGAACAGTTAGTGCTGGAGTTACAGTTCGAATGATAACTGGCGATCATTTTGAGACAGCTTATCAAATTGGCCAAGAAATTGGCCTAGTAACATCAAGAGATCAGGTATTCGATAGTCGAAGAATGAATAAGATGACGGATGAAGAATTGGAAGATTCTATTGAGAATATTCGTGTCTTTTCAAGAGTTATACCAGAACATAAGCACAGATTATTAGCAATTCTAAAGAAGAAAAATATTACAGCTATGACTGGAGATGGTGTTAATGATGTACCAGCATTAACAAATGCTCATGTCGGAATTGCTATGGGTAGTGGTGCCAGTATTGCCAAAGATGCCAGTGACATAATTTTAATTGATGATAATTTTCGTAGTATTGTAAATGCGATTCATGAAGGTCGGACTGTTTATGCAAATATCAAAAGAATGGTCGTTTATTTAGTATCGACAAACATCGGTGAAGTACTTGTCGCTTTAGGATCTTTGATTATGGGAGTACCATTGCCCATATCACCTATTCAAATTTTATGGGTCAACCTAGTAACTGACACAAGTATGGTGATTCCTCTTGGTCTTGAACCGGGCGAAAAAAGAAATATGAATAAGGGACCACAAAAACCAAATGCACCTTTACTCAGCAAATTTATGCGTTCAAGAATCATACTTGTAGCATTAGTAATGATGATGGTAACCTTAGGAATTTATATCTATTATTCAAATCTTTATGGTTTTGATTATGGTCGCACGATTGCATTCTCAGTATTAGTTGTAATGCAATGGGCAAGTGCATTTAATTCACGTAGCGACTACGAATCAGTATTTATAAGAATAAAACGTTTCAACCTATCGTTTTATATAGGGTTATTACTTGCAATAGTTTTACAAACACTTGCCTTATTCGGACCACTTGCAGACATATTACACACAAAACCGGTATCAATATTTGATTTAATAGTAAGTGGTACATTCGCATTTATTGTTACAATATTTGCTGTAGAAATTCATAAATATATTGGCAGACGATATTTCGATAAAGGAAGCCGATTAAAACCTATCAAGTCGACTAAATAATACTTACCTCAGTAAATGTGATATAATTAAGATAATGCATTAAATAGATATGTTATTGTTTGTGTCATTTTCTAATAAGGAGCGAGGTGCATATGCTTAAAATTAACGAAAAGATTGTATATCGAAATGATGTATGTAAAGTAATCGACATTGTAAAAAAATTCAGAAACGATGAAGATTACTATTTATTGACGCCAGTTAATGACACTTCTCTTACGATACATGTACCAATAAGTAATTCTACTGAAAATATTCGGCCATTAATAACAAAATCCGAAATTGAAGAGTTAATACATAAAATAAACGAAATACCTGTTATACCGATAAGTAATATGGGACGTGGTGCTGAATATAAAGAGCTTCTGAATAATGGCTCACATGAAAGTTTGATTACTGTAATTAAAACAGCCTATCAAAGAAAACAGACGAAAGCTGAATGTAACCAGAAACCTAGTGAAAGTGATAAACAATATTTTCGTCAAGCCGAAAAATTATTATACAACGAGATTGGTGCTGTTTTAAATATGAGTTTTGATAAGGCGAAAGAATATATCGTAGACAAAGTGTCTCAATTAGAAGAGAATAATTCGCAATAATTTTTAAAAAAATTAGCAATTATTACAATATTATCGTAAAATAAGAACGTAAGAAAAAATATGAAAGTATTTATTCAACATCATAGAAAAAATATTTTTGTATTTATTATTATCTTAATTATCATTTTAACTGTTGCATATATTTTTTTTGTATATAATAAAAAGCCTAAAAACAATGATACTGCAAAAAAAGATACCGATTTAACAATAACTGACGATATAACAACCAATTCGGAAGATAATAATCAGCCAGACAATAACAAACAAATAGATATTTCGGTTTGTATAGGAAACGAAATTAAAGCAGAAAAATTTACTTTAAATTCTCCTGCTAAGGTATACACAACAGCACTTGAAGCTAAAAATAAAACCAACCCGTCATCTGTATATCAACCTGGAGAATATTTTATTTATAAATGTTACGACAATATTGCAAATATTACGCGTTTCCCAAGTTCCCCTGGTGGCTGGATAGATCCAAAGAATCCTTATGATGAATTATTAGCTCCTGACAATACATCAAATATTATTCCGACAATTGACGTTATGACTATCGAAAACACAATCATAAATTGGAGTCACGAATATCCGACAGCTTTTGCAGGTGAATATAATGGTTTTTGGAATATTTCACCAAACAAATTATACCTAACTTTTGATTGTGGCTATGATTATAATAATTTAGCATCAACTATTATGGATACATTGTCCACAAAAGGCATAAAAGCTGTATTTTTCGTAACAGGTGATTTTTTAAATGATAGACCTGATTTAATTCAAAGAATGGTAAACGAAGGACATATTGTCGGCAATCATTCGTACTCACACCTGAATCAACCTCAAAATTTAGCCATTTCTACCGATATTGTAGTAAATGATATTGGTGCTTGGGAGGATAAATATCGAAGTGTCATGGGCTCAAACCCTTCAATACTATACTTTCGCCCACCGGCGGGTGCTATTTCCAGAAGATCGATGGCCTTAATGAATCAACTAGGCTATAAAACTTTAATGTGGGGAAGTGCTTACAAAGACTGGGATACCAGTGCCCAACCGACACCAGAATCCGCTATGGAATCATTACGCAAATACACAACTCCGGGTGATATCGTCTTACTTCATGGTATTTCACAAACCAGCAGTGATATATTAAGTCAATATATTGATGAGTATCGTAGTAAGGGTTTTGAATTCATATTGCCATAAAAACTTTATTTAATAAAAAATATAGTGGATAATGAAATGGTGAAAACATCGTTAAAAAAAGGTTTAAGTTACGGCACAACTTCTGGAATAATTACTAGTTTAGGATTATTGATTGGATTATTTTCAAGTAATAGTCCCGAAAGCGTTATTTTGGCCGGTCTTCTAACTATTGCTTTTGCTGATGCTCTGTCTGATGGCTTAGGTATTCATATATCCGAAGAATCTGAAGGTCGTTTTTCTAAAAAAGAAGTATGGGAAGCTACTATATCAACAGTTATTGCTAAAATGACTCTGGGGCTTAGCTTTGTTCTACCGATAATATTATTACCGCTTTCATCAGCAATAATTACTGATATTGTCTGGGGATTAATTGTACTAATACTCCTAAGTTCTATTATCGCTCGTCAGAATAAAGAAAAGGTTAGTTCAGTTCTAATTGAGCACGTCAGTCTTGCTACCTTCGTCGTTCTTGGCAGTTTCATTATCGGAAAACTTATTAATATGTATTTTATATAGGCCTATTATTCCGTTTGAATAGGAAAGTATATTTCAGAACAGATTATAAATCGTCAATTAATCTATTTAAAGATTGTCTGAAAAAATTGCTTTAATTTTGTATATTCCAATTTGGCATATTACACTATGGAATATAACATATGAACACAACAGATATGAGCAAAGTTATTTATTCAAAAGAACATAAATATATAATTGAACAGTTGAAAAAGGCTCGTATTGAAGCTGGTTTTAATCAGAAGCATGTTTCAGATTTATTAGACAAAACTCAATCTTACATATCTAAAATTGAAAATGGTCAAAGAAGAATTGATGTTGTTCAATTAAATAAATTTGCCAAAATATATAAAAAAAACTTGGACTATTTTATAAACAAATGAAAAATAATATTACAAAAAAACAAAAGTCTTATACTCAAAAGGCACTTGAACTTTTTCAAAAAAGACTTGGTAAAATTGTTACATCAGAGGAACTTGCTCAAATTACTGGAACAAAAGGAAATCCAATATCACACAACATAAGAAGAATTTTTGAACTTAGAGATGAGCAAGGTTATAATATCGTTAATCATAAAGATAACGATGTTACAGGCCTGAATCTAAAAGTTAATGAGTGGGTGCTTCTTAATATGGAGCCAGATCCTAAAAAAATTAGATCTCGAGGTGTAAATAAAAAAATAATGTTTGAAGTGTTTACAAGAGACCACTTCACTTGCCAAACTTGTGGTAGAACCCCTCAGGATGACGATCCAGTAAACAGTATATTGACTAAAGATGATTTTGTAACTATGTGTAATGTTTGTAATGAGGGGGCAAAAAATAATGATCTAAAAAAAGTTACTTTGCTTGATAGGGTTAAAAGCACAGATGACTTAACAAAGAAAGAAATATTTGATTTTTTGAAATCTAAATTTTAATTAAATTATTTTGGAATATTTTTTGCTATAAAATAAGCCAAAGGCCATGGTACAGCGTTCCCAATTTGTCTATATTGAGAAGAAATAGATCCTTCAAATACAAAATTATCAGGGAAGCATTGTATTCGTGCGGTTTCTCTAACTGTCATTCTTCTTTGTAGATTTGGATGAGGAATAATGACAGGACCTCCAGTTCCACCACCACGACCAACAATAGTTGGAGAAGGTTTATCCCAATTTGTAGCTCTATTTCCTATATGGCCATTTATTTTAACCTGATGACTGGTACCTTGATGATTTGGAATATCTTTACTTGGATTCAACGGAAGATCTGAAATGGCATCTCTTACAGTTTTCCATTGAGGTAGTTCACTATCTATTTTTCCAGAATGAGTAGGGTTGGGATGTTTGAGTATTTTTTTTACATCTTTTCTAGTTCCTAAAATTATTACTCTCCGTCTGCCTTGTGGCACTCCAAAATCAGCTGCATTCAAAATTTTAAATTCAACATGATATCCCGTTGGAGTAGCCTTCTTTAATTCTTCAAGGATAACTTTTAAGACTTTTCCTGTGTGATTTTTTCTATCTTCATTTGTTTCATATCCACCTATAGAACAAAGTCCAGCAACATTTTCAGCGACAAAATATTTAGGATTTTTATCTTTAATAACTCTAAGTAATTCTAAATATAACTTGTTTCTTTTGTCTTCAGTGTTTCTATAAGGATTAGCAATTGAAAATCCTTGACATGGAAATCCGCCGATTACAACATCTCCTTTTGGAATTTCAGAAGATAAAACCTCCTCAATATTTTTACAGACAGGTTTACATTTAAAATTTTTTTCATATGTTGAACAAGAATCTGGATCATTGTCATTAACCCAAACAATTTTATGTCCAGCCTTTAGAAAGCCTAAGTCCATTCCTCCGGCTCCAGCGAATAGTGATATTATTTTCATAATGATTATTAAATACTTTTTATGTAATATTTACAGTATAAATTAATTATTTTAAAAAAGCAAGCTTTTTAAAATACAAAGTTCGGAAGTGAAAAAGGAAAGGTTCAAAAAACCTGCCCACACTCCTCACCAGATTTCTACTGCGGACAGGAAGAGAGCCAAGGCGGGACAATCCATTCCCTCAGAAAAATAGTTTGCCTCGCCGAGTTCAAATTATTTTTCCGGATTTTAGGCAAAAAATTTTCGAAATTCGTTTAAAAAAAGAACCGAAAGGATTCGCGATGGCCGGCAAGGGTCGCAGCTGTTCTCTTTGTTGTCGAAGCGTACATGAAACTGATGGTTGGTATGACAAATGGGGCTTTAAATGCTCGAATTGCCAAGCAGCGATTGATAAAAAGATTATTCCAGGATCACTCTGCGGTGATTGGGATCATAAGAAATATATGACCGACTCAACTTTATCATGGAAAACGGGATTGCATATACAAACTATCCGTAAACTGATTCGCAAAGACAAGATACGAGCACGGCAAATCCCAAATGGTTGCCATCGTACCAATTACCACCGCGGACGAAGCCACGTAGGCCCGTCTCATCTGAACTGCTATAAACTCTACCTATGCCTTGTAAATGAGTCCAGTTACTGGTAGCTGGAGCACCATAAGACGGGAACGGGTTGACCGGTAAATTGCCGACGGTTATTAAGGCATTCCAATCACGCCAGGCATAACCAGCGCCAACTATGCCAGGTTGGATTATTGGAGATTGAACTGTGCCTGATGTACACTCCCAGACATTTCCAGCTAATACAACTGTCATTGATGGTTCACTGGTAATTAGTGGGTGACCTTGCTAACACATATGCGTGTAAACCTGAAGCTACGACTGGTGCTGTAGATTATCCAGCTAACCCATTTGGTTATACTTACGGAGCTAATGAAACAGGTTTCATTGAGCAAAACGATAATGACTCCGTTGAGTTTATCTATTTGACTTTGACTGTATGCCTATTTAATCCACTATCATAAAAATTAAAAAATAATACAGATACACGAGGCCGTTTCCCCATGTATATTTTTATAATCATACAATAACTTGTCAAACATTAAGTCCTTTCAGGATAGGGTGTTTCAGTAACAGCCAAGTTAGATTAAATATAATAGTCGAGCTTTAGATTAATATCCGTATTTCAAATATAACCTGGAATCATTCTTCGGGCTAATACCAAGCTCTTGAAAAGACATGTCGTCAGGGCTTTTTGCGTTGTATTCATAATCTTCGTCATCATCATAGTTACACCCATATCTGATATCTTTAGATACATTATCGACATCATATGATATTCTCGTCTCCACATAATCCGTCTGCCTCAGGTATTCCAATATCTTATACGCATTCGCTTGATGTAGACTCTTGTTTTTATTGTAATCATCATAAACCCTAATACCAATCGTATATGTAATATCATTTTTGTATTGCTCAAAAAAGGTTCTAAATTCCGGTATATCGCTGTTATCAATATGGGCATCCAAATCAAAAGAATGAGGAATTTCGATATCAACTTCAAATTCTGGTACCGTGTCAAAAACCGTTTCTAAAAACTGCCTGACCTTATCCCTCTCTTGGTAACCCCAGTATGAAGTAATATAATCATCACTATAGGTTTTGTCGTCCTTACATCTCACAACACTAAATACCAGTTTCTCGTTATCAACCGGATAAACATCTGCTGTTATTCCTTCGGATGAAGCCTTCATTGAGAAAGGAAGTGAGCAAAATATAACATATCGTATCTTCACATTTTTGACAATAAATTCCTCTTCATACTTTTCACTTAGGTACTGCATAATTTGCGATGGTTCATTCGCCACTAACACCCTGTCTTTGACAAAATCTACACCAATAAATATTGCGCTCAAGAGTATTAGACCTAATATAATTTTCCAAAAAGACGTTTTTGCCAATAAATTAATTACTAACAGCACAATCAGTAATGCGACTCCAAAATAAAGGTTACCAAACAATAAACTAACAATAAAAATGACTGGCGTAAGCATAACACTTACTGTGCAAATCATGCTCGATTGTTTGACATTTATTCGAGTACCAAGAAGCTTGCTCAAAAAAGACAAGTCCATAATTCCTGATTGATATTTTTGTTTCTTCACGAGATGCCTTTCGCAAATTAAATATGGCTTAATTTAATCACATACAACGTACTCATACAATAAAGGAACGTTAGCGCATAATATTCAAACGTTTTTTAATAAGTGATTTCAAGCATATAATAGTAATATAAAGGTAACGCAGCTGGAGGAATATCATGGACCTTCGAGACGTGGCTAGGCAATCTTTGGCTAACCAATGACGAGTCAAACTACTCCGTCCTGGCTGAAGCCCTGAAAATCGAGGGCGAAGCAATCGACAAAGCCGACTGGCTTGAACAACATCTGTGCTGGCAGTTGGAAGACGAGATTGACATATGCAAAAAGCATAACTTTAATCCGGAATGGTGCAAAAGACTAAGACAACTTATTAGTCTAAATAGCGGCTATATAAATTCTTTCCTCTTAAGAAGTCATTTCGATGTAAGCTGGGCTGTCTGCGCACGGCTAACCGAGGATTTAGTTCTTGAAAATCAGGCAGCTCTAGCACCAAAGAATCGGGAGCTTTATAACTTGTCAGAGGTTACTGATAAATAGACGAGATGGCTTATTTAATCGTTTTTTGTCGCTTTAAACAAGCGGTGATAAATTTATATAAATCGTGGCTGTTGTCGTTATATTTGGAGACTAATTCCGGCCAGAAATAATCTTTATTTTTGTCAAAATATTCTGTGAAGTTATTCATATTCAAGCCAAACTTCTTAATGTTTGATATTACTCCGATAATACCAAGTATGTATCCAATCATTAGGCTGATAAATGTACTATTAAAATAACTTAGATAGAATATGAATGTAACAGAAAGAATGATAATGATCTGGATAAATAGCGCGATCAAGTAACTGTCTACTATATGATTGTTCGATTTGAGCAGACTTAACTTTTCTAGCTTTTTAGTAAATGGAATTGCAAAAAAGACAATCAATAAAGTATTACCAATAATAAACGAAAATATAGTTAACCCAAATATTATTACGAGAGTTGCAATCAAAAAATTCATGATTAGCTGTTATTCCTTTCAGTTGTTTCGCTTTCTAGAATATCATTATAGTTTTGATTGGTCGCCCTGTCTTCGGTGATAGATACGATTACGCCGTTAATATCTAAAGTATTCATTTCTTCTTCAGTTCCTGTATACGAAGAAAGATATCAAGCTTATTACTCAAGAAATTTGACCAATCGTTAATACCAAATTCGCCCCACGTGTCTACATCAATGTGCATAGCTATGTCATGGAGTTCATTCATAATTTCTTTGAGGTTCATTTCATCGTAATTCGCAGAGTATTTATGCGCCCAATATTGATCAAGTCCCTCTCTTGAGGTAAACATGATACTTCCACCCCGCCACGTCTTTCCATTCCAAAGCACACGTCGAGTATAGTACCAAAGTTCTTCGAGATAATCGCCACGAATACCATGACCAGTTTCAGTTTTGAATAAATGACCGGATACTTTCTTTAGTCGCGACTGTGATTTTAGCGGATCGTTTGAACTTAATATTTCATCAGCAATTTCCCGATTCATATTTCCTCGAAAGTTTTTCCAGTCTTTCAATGCTTTATCGAGTAATTCATCTTCATTTAATTTAGCGAGTGTTTTCAAGTCGAGTAGGTACTTGTATGGTTTAATATCATCACCGACATTCATAATGAACCTTTCATAATAGTTTCTGGTATAATTATCACTCTCGAGCTCATCATCGTTTTGGCGCTGATTCATTAGTTAACTGAATGTAATATTCAGTTCCGTCTTCGTCGTCGGCTATACATTTTGTTTTTGTATTTAAATTAGGGTGGCAATCGGAAAAAGATACAATGCCGCCGTTAGGAAAATATATTTCGTGTAGATATCGCACGTGCGAGCAAGATCCTTGGGGATCGCATCCTTCTCCAATTCTTTGTATATGCGCCGGAAGTTTATAGTTTTTTACCTTATCTTTATCAGGGAATACGTATGTGTAAAAATATCCCGAATATTCATTTTTTTCAAAAAAACTACCCGGCACAGGAACCCGATTAAATGCACCTAAAATCCATAGGAAAAATATAACTATAACAACCCACAAGATAAAATACTTGCCTTTTGAGGTTAAATATTTGCCATCTTTAAATTGATTATTATCTTTTTCCATTATTTATAAACTAGCACTATTAAAAATTTATCTCAAGTTTGTTGAAAATATGTTTTATTACACACACCGTCTATTTACCATACAAAGCGCTTTAAAACTGTCTATTAACTTTCTTCGAGAGTAGGGTATAGCATCGTAATACAATTGTCACGTCAGCAATTTTACGGTGTCCAGTTATTTACATTTTCATGCCACTGCTGAACTCTTGTACGGACGTTATTGATGGCAGCATATGCAATTTTTCGATCATCCTCAGTGAGTCCAACTAAACAAGTGTCAAAACCTTCTGGCAAAACTGAAGTTAATCCCGCCCTTCTAATCAGTAAGTTGAGGAAAATAAGAGATTCCGATAAACCCTGAATGACGTTCTCAATTTTTTTCACGTCATACGAAAATTGTCTCAACTCGGCTCTACTTTCAGTAGATGCAGAATGCGCTATAAGTTTATTAACTATACCATTAACTGCACTTAAATCTTTGTTTTGGTCGGGAAGTATACGCTTTTTAAGTTCCATAACCACCTTACTTTCTTTAGATATACATCCGTCTTCGTTGCACAGTCCGTCTATCAAATCATGTTCCTGTTTTGCAAAAATCAAATCTATTCTCACATCGTTGTTAACCAGACGCTCAACTTCTTCTTTAGAAGTTGGTATTTTTAAATATGTAGCTATACTTTTTCGCGATAACTCGCCAGATTTTATCATTCCTAGCATATTATCCAGTAATCTGCCTAGTGAATATATGTCAGTATTTTTCGAAGAAAATATTGGTTCACCACCGCGTTCAGTTAGTTTACGAATTCTGATACCTTGAATGTACAAATAATTCTTTACATAACTTTCTCGAAATAAAGGTGAGCTCAGGATACTATCACTATTGACCTGAATCAAATCTTTATATACCTCGAACACGGCGATCTCACGGACTGCTGCAAAAATAACCCCCTCAACGGAGTTAGGGTCAATCTCACCGTCACTAGATTTGCCAACTAATATCTCGGACCATAAATTAAATCTATTATCAAGTATTTTGCTTAGTTCCATATTGAATAATCTCCTTATCTAGTCACACATACCATTACTAATGTCACACCTGTTTTTATAATTATTATAGGATATATTTATTTTTTCCTTCCTCTGTCTCCTAATTATACGTCTAAACCAAACAAGTCAAGGTAGTACAAGTCTCCACCTTGACTTATTTGGTCTGCAGCCCGTGTTTGCTCGCCAGAGCGGCAGAAAGCCCGCTCAAGAAATAACAAGGAGGTTCCATATGGAAACCGAAACAACGAAAATAGCAGAAATAGCAAAACTGAACGACGAGTTCAGAAAGGTCAACACCATGAATTTGACTCGGGGCATATTCGAGTTGCATGACGTCTTAGGACTTGTCCGAGCCGTCAGACAATTCGACAGCTTCAACGAAAATAACGATCCGTACGGAGAGCACGATTTCGGCAAACTGACTTGGGAAAACCAGACTATCTTTTGGAAGATAGACTACTACGATCCGTCGTTCGAGATGTGGTGCGATCCGCTTCATCCGGAATGCGAAAGAGTTCTGACTGTCATGTTGGCAGAAGATTATTAGGCCATTTCGTCCTAAGCAAGACTAAAAAAGGCTCAGTACACAGTACACAGTACACAGTACACAGTACACAGTACACGACCAGTTTAATTAGTTTCCAAATTATAAATTTTCAACAAGCCCAATGCTGAGAATATTTTTTACTTTCTTCAAAAATGTAAGTTCGCGAAGCTTTTCGAATTCTTGCCCGTACTGCGTTGGACTGCCTGATTCGACCAGAGCTATTGCTTCATCGATATTTTTTGCCCAAACGGTTTCATGGCCGTGAGCTATTTCTTTTTCAGTTCTAGACGGTTCGACGATTTCACCCGTTAATTTCGCAATAAAGCCGTAGTGCTCAGCCTTCATCTCCCACTCGTCTCTATATTCATCTATTTCACCTATCTCAGATATAATTTCTATCGAACTTGCGCCAACTTCTTCAAGTAATTCTCTTTTTAGTCCAGTTTCGACGTCTTCGCCTTCATCAATTCCACCACCCGGCAACTTGTAATAATTATGGTTCGAAACGTGCATCAATGCAATTTTCGATAAGTTATCAAAAAGAACCGCTCTGGCACCTGGTCGCACTGGATAGATGGAATATTTTTCCGGCATCGATTGCCTGCCAAAGTCATCTTCCGTAATTGTTCGAATTATTTCCATAAGCTTATTGTATCACTCCGCAGGATGAAGTGATTCGGTCACAGATAATTTGCTTTGCAAATTTCCGCGACCCCGCGATTGCATGATTTGGTGAAATGGAGGGATATCGGCCTTTGGCCTCCTCCGCTCACTCGCGAAAAAATGTAAACACTTTTTCGCTTCGTTCGCTACGCCGAACCCCCTTCGTTTTGCTTCGCAAAACCGGTGGTTCGAGTCCATACAGCCTAGTTATAGAAAAAAGCCCTAAGGTTAAAACCTAGGGCTTTTTTCTATGGCTGGGATGGAGGGATTCGAACCCCCGAATGCATGGACCAAAACCATGTGCCTTACCACTTGGCTACATCCCATTATTAATTGAAAGTTACTATCTTTTATAGTCGATTGACTGTTTTGGTCCATGATGGACTATTGATTATTTTGTTGCCAATTCTGGCAACGGCCATGTGCCTTAGTACTTGGCTACATGTCATTATTATCAATAACTAATCTTGATAACACTTTAAAAGTGTACACTAAACAAAGACATATCTCAAGATATGATTTAATTTGACTATTTAAAATAAGTTTTTATTTCAAATAGGAAATATACACCAACAGCCAAAGCTAAGCCAGTAAAAATAATACCTGCAAAGAAATTAAATATTGAAAAGTTTATAAAATATCCGATTATTAAAGAAGTTACGCTTATAAGCTTAGCTAAAAACAACAAATCCCAGCCCTTTACTTTATAAAATCTTAACAGATTCACTGCTTTAATCATAATCGCTACATTTACTATTGATAATATTAAAGTGATTAGTGCCCAAAAAGCATCAATACCACGATAGGCAATTACACCGCCAACCGTACTAGAATAATTATCTACAATACTAACACCCCACATTCCTATCATTATCGCAGAGATGATTGAAAAAATTGCTATTACCGACAGAATTATACCCAACAGCGTAATCAACCAGACGTTATCTGCTAATAATTTTCGAATATGTATCGGTAGATGTGGCAGTGGTTTTAACCATTTGCTAATTGTATTCTCAAATTGTTTTATTTTATCCACAACAACCTCCTTTTTTAATAATTTATATTCAATTATCTAAAATTATTTCCTCCTCTCACTTGGCCACATTCCCCAACTTGACCAAGATGCCATTATTCCAAGAGCTAAGCAAAAGAATATCGTCCACCAACCAGGAGTGATATTAACGATCGTACCAAGAAAACCTATATTTGAAACGGCATTTATCGTTAGCATTAGCCATAATGATAATACAAACCAAATTAATGGCACCAACCAGCTAAATGACATACTTACGATTCTCATTAGCGGACTCAATTTCATATTTAATAAAAATGGTAAAGCAAATATCTCGCTAACGACGACGACACCGCTCATTAATCTTGCTATCGGATCTCCGCCAGGTAGTCCGAAGTCACCAACTAGAAAAATAAATTCGTCAAAAGTGAATAGTTGACATAGAGCTATTATCACCAATAGCACTGCGTAAGCATACGCTATCTGCTCAGACTCTTTTGTTTTTGGTTTTTTAGGTAAAGTTGTTTTTACGAATAATCTCATATTAACAGTATAAAGCTAACGCTAAACTTTCACAATCGTTGTTATTTTTTACATTATACTTGCACTTTTTCAATTTATTTAATACAGTATCAATAGCGAAAGTTACAAAAACAAAAATATTTCCAAAAAAAATAAATAGTGTGACAGTCGCTATACGATATTCACCACAACAACGGTGAAGCACCCTTTATTGGGTGCTTTCATTTTTTTTAACCTATTTATCTTATTTATTTATGTATATTTCGTATTACGTCCGACCGGATGTATTATGTAATGCTTTTATCTTTAAAAATTCATTTTTTATATATAAGTAAATTTATTGTATATTTTTATTTCTTTAAGCATTTTTTAAGTTTTATAAATTTCTTACTATTTTTTAGCTTTTATTGAATTTTCGGCTCGCCACTTAGCTATTTCAGCATGATTACCACTAAGCAGTACCTTTGGTACTTCCATATCTCTAAAAACCTCTGGTCGAGTATACTGCGGATATTCTAAAGTTTCACCGTCACTAAAACTTTCAATAGAAGCACTCATTTCACCCCCTAAGACTCCAGGAATTAATCGAACGATACTATCTATTATCGTCATAGCTGGTAGTTCACCGCCTGTCAATATATAATCACCTATACTTACCTGTTCGTCCACTAATGCTAAGATACGCTCATCATATCCCTCGTATCTTCCGCAAATAAATATCAAGCCTTTGTTTTGATTTGCATAATCTTGTGCTAAGAACTGAGCCCAACGTTTACCGCGAGGTGTCATTAATATTACACTCGCGTCTAAGTCACGGTTCTTAGCGTAGTCTACGGCCTTAAATAACGGCTCAGGCATTAATAACATCCCGTCGCCTCCACCATAAGGCGTATCATCAACAGTTTTTCTAGAACCTATCCCAAAATCTCTTAGGTTTACTATTTCAAATTCAACAGCTCCTCGATCTTGAGCCTTCCACATCATTGAACTATTTAAAACACCTTCAAACATTTCTGGAAATAAGGTAATTATCTGAATTTTTCTCATATTCATCAGTTTACTAGATATTGACTTTTTTGTCTATTAGTGTTATTATTGGTAGTATATAGAGCATTCTTTATAAAATTAACGACGATATTTTCTCAACAAAAAAACCACCCTATGGGTGGTCTATTTGTCACATAAATCTCTCAACAATTTATTTTGATTGTTGCTCGCAAGAGATTAATTTCCTCGCAGTTCAAGTATTTGAACTGATTATGATTATATATCGAGATCGTCTAGTTCTGCAAGTTCTTCACGAGTCTTTTTTGAATATTCTGAGTCTTTTTCCACAACATCATCTGTCAGGTTCTGCACAGTCTCTCTTGTTTGGTCATTATTAGTTGAATGGAATCCTTCGTAATCGCCATCATTGTTAACAATTTTTAGATTATACCTGGCATCATTTTTAGTACCAAGTGCTCTTAATAAAGTTCTTAAACTTTGTGCCGTAATACCACGCTTCCCAATAACCCTTCCAAGGTCTTCTGGATTTACCGTCAAAGTTAACAATACTCCCTTTTCATCAATCAAACGTTCTACAACTACATCATCTGGATGTCCGACTAGTGACTTTACGATATATTCTACAAATTGCTGGTCTATTGTCGCCATAATTACTCCCTCGCCTTTTCGGTCGCTAATTGTTGTAATTCAATTGTATCACGTTTATTCTTGTGGGGAAGTTTCTACTTCTTTATCAGATACAATATCAGCAGATTTTTCTATTTCAGTAGTTTCTTCGACAACCTTTTCAGAAGATTCTTCTTTTTCTACTTCAACTTGGACAACTTCTTCTTTTGGTTGGTTATTGCGTAGTTTGTCAGAATGACGAATTGATTTTGTCTTATCAGCTTCAAACTTTTTAACCCATTTTGGTAGCTTGACACCTGCAGTTTCGAGCAATTTTACAACTCGAGGTGAAGGTTGAGCACCATTATCTAAATATTTTTGGGCTAATTCAACTTGAATTTTAGCATCTTTGGTATGAGGATCATAAGTACCAACATAAGCGATAACACGACCGCTTGACGGATGTCGTTGAGCCTCTTGTATAGCTAGTCGGTACATTGCGTGACCTTTGCGTCCGACACGTTGTAAACGAATTGCGAGCATAAATATAACTTCCTTCTTTTCTCTATCAAATAATTATTGACAGTCTGTATTCTTTGATGATTTTACTACCAGATTATTCTACACTGTTTGTCTCTTATAGTCAATCAGTTGTAATCTGATATAAAAATTAAAAAATATTTAAACGCTTAATTTATTATATTTGTCTAGAGCGGACTGAGCAGCTTGCTGTTGAGCAACTTGCTTACTCGGACCACTACCAACACCCATTAATTTTTTCCCGATATAAACACCAAGTTTAAAGGTTTTATCGTGGTCAGGTCCAGTCTCTTCAAGAACTTTATATTTAGGGGTAAGTCCATCAACGTGTTGCGAAACCTCCTGTAAATGAGATTTAGCATCTCGCCAACTACCTGTCTCTAAAACTTGTTTTAATTTTGAAATAATATGCTTGTGAATAAAATTAGAAGCATCGTCGTAACCTTTTTCTAGATAAATCGCACCAGTTACGGCTTCAAAAGCATTTGCCAAGATTTGTTGGCGTGCTCTTTCACCGCCTTGTTTTTCACCACGGCTTAATCTTAATAATGGTTCATAGCCAAGATTATAACCAGCGTCGCCAATACTTTCTGTTCTTACTAATGCAGCCCGCCAACTAGTTAAAATACCTTCTGGTTCTGAAAAATTATTATAAAGATATTCTGTAACAACTAACTCTAAAACAGCGTCCCCAAGAAATTCAAGTCTTTCGTTATGTTCACTGACACTTTTTTTGTGTTCATTAACATAGCTTCGGTGAGTTAGAGCTGTTACTAGTAATTGAATATTATCAAATTCAAGTTCCAATTTATCTCTAGCGAATTCTTCATAAGGTGCTAATTGCATACCACTCATAATTGCTCCTGTCTAATTCTTTTTTTAGCCAATAACATTAATTTACCAATATCTTCGTACTCTATTAAATTCAAGGCTTCATTAAATTTAAACCATTTAATATCGTTCATCCACTCTTCTTTTTTTATATCATCAGTATCTCCATTAGCACGAACTAAATATATTTGAGTCGTCATCAGCACTAATCTATCTAATCTTCGATATCGAAAATGAATTTTTCCCAACCAACTCAAGACATCGACATCTTTTAAACCAGCTTCTTCACCAATTTCACGCCGAGTAGTGTCTTGTGCAGTTTCACCCTCTTCAATATGACCCTTAGGTATAGTCCAGCGGTTTTTGCCATCTTGAATTAACAATATTTCAAGATCGCCATCTTTGTTGTGACGATAAATAATCCCACCAGCGGTCGGCTCACGCACTACTTCTTGAATTTGATTTTTTTTATTACTAAAATACTTTTTGATTTTTTCAAATCTTGGTGTCGCCATCTTCCGTCTCCTCCACAAGTGAACGAAATGCAGTGCCTAGTACTCCATTTATAAACTTGCTTGAGTTATCGGAACCAAACGCTTTTGCTAATTCAACTGCCTCATTAATGGCTACCTTTGGTGGTACAATCTCTGCCAGATACAATAATTCATACATTCCAATCCTTAGAACGTTTCTGTCAATACGGGAAATTTGATCTATTGGCCAATTTGGTGCGATTGGTTGGATTTTGCTATCTAAAATATCTTTCTCGGATAATATTCCTTTTACAAGATTTTCGACAAATCCTTTATCTTCAATAGTACTTTCATATCGCTCTAGATTACGAGACAACACTTCATCAATATTTACCGTTGCATCATTTGACTGTATACGAAATTCGTATTCGTATAGGGTCTGTAATGCAACGATGCGACCGAGGTGGCGATTTGATGCCATAACGTTTTGGTTCTTTCTTTTTTAATATTCAAAATTTTACGAATAATCCGTCTATTTAGCGAGTGCTTTACCGGTTTCACGGCGAGTAGTACGAACTTTTACAGGTGATTTTTTATTTACACGACGTGCTAAATCTAAACGTAAATGGCTTCGACGCAATCCTGTCTTACGTGGACTACTTTGTTTTTTTGGTTGTCCCATTAAAAGAACTCCTTTTTTGGATTATATTATAAAACTTATCCATATTATATCTAAAAATAACGTTATACTCAAGAGCCTAAGCTGATTTGTTGCACTTTTTCAGCATTAGTGTTATAGTACTGATATGAATAATGAAACAAAAAGTGAAAAAAAGAATACAGAACCTAATTATAAAATTCGACGTGGCCTAGCTAAAACAGCTTTGATGGTAATGTTTATAGCAGGAGCTTATACTGGTTTAAATTATGTTGATAATGATGGTAGTAGATCACCTGAAAAATTCGGAGAAATCAATCCAACTATAAACGAAATATATATTGAAGAAGGTGCAAATTTTAGGTATGATCCTGTAGTAGAGAATAACGACGGCGGTAACGTGATAGAAGCTACTAAACAACCGTTAAACATAGAAGATTTATCTGGAAAAATTAGAGTACGTGATGACAAGATAAACGGTGATTGGTACGGGATACCGATAGAAGATATCAAAAAAGTAAACCCTGATTTTAAGGACAGGGGCGATAACGATGATATAGCTTGGGTGAATACACAAAAAGCAGATATCACGTCATCTACTGAAGAAAATTTTCAAGAATAGAGTTAAACAACAATATTTAATATTCGACCTGGAACATAAATAATCTTTTTTGGTTTCTTATCACCTACAAAATTTATAACGTTGGTATTTTTTAAAGCTAAATCATTTATTTCTTCTTCGGAAATATCCTTGTCAACTTCTAGTTTGGCACGTAATTTTCCGTTGACTTGAATGACGACGGTTATTGTATAGTCAATAACCATTTTTTCATCCCATTTTGGCCATTGGGTTTCTTGAATTAAATTTTCATTTCCAATTTGTTGCCAAAGTTCTTCAGCCATATGAGGAGCGAACGGAGCGACTAATTGAATTAAAGTTTGCAATGCATCTCTCCAGACATTTTCAGAAAAACCATCGACTTTATACTTATAAAGTTCGTTAGTGTATTCCATTAATGATGAGATAGCAGTATTAAAATTAAGTTTATGATAATCTTCGGTAACTTTTCGAACCGTTTTGTGTCTTAGATTAACGATAGCATCATCATTATCGATGCATTTTTTGTCAGATTCTAGATAATTTTGTGTTAACACCCATACGCGATTAAGGAAACGATAGACGCCCGCAATGCCTCTCGAATTCCAAGATGAATCCAATTCGACTGGTCCCATAAATAACAGATAAGTTCTTAGTGCGTCAGCACCATAGCCTTGATCTATAACATCTAAAGGATCGACGACATTTCCTTTGCTTTTACTCATTTTTGATCCGTCTTCGGCATTAATATATCCGTGGTACACTAACTTTTTGACAGGTTCCTTAAAATTAGTTAGTCCTAATCTATGAAAGACGTGAGTCCAAAATCTAAAATATAATAAATGTGCCACAGCATGATCGCCACCTACATAATAATCAACTGGTGCCCAGTAATTTGCAGAATCTACCGACCAAGCCTGTTGATCATTTTTTGGATCAGTATAACGAATGAGATACCAGCTACTACAAGCATAGCCATCCATCGTATCTGTTTCACGTTTGGCTGGACCGCCGCACTTTGGGCATGTAGTGTTTAGCCAGTCTTCTTCTCTTGCCAAAGCTGATTTACCGTCACCTTTTGGTGCGTAATCTTTTACTTTTGGAAGTATTACTGGAAGCTGATCTTTTGGAATAGGAACAGCACCACACTTTTCACAATGGACTATAGGAATTGGTGCTCCCCAATAACGTTGTCGACTAATCAACCAGTCATGCATTTTATATATAATTTTTTGATGACCGATTTTATTTTCCTCGAGCCAAGCAACGATTTTCTCGCGAGCATCAGACGACAACATCCCATTAAATTCGCCAGAATTTATTAATTCCCCCTCACTAGTTATCGGTGATTCTTCGTTTAAAATCTGCCAGACTAATTTTTGATGTGCAGGTGTTAAATGACTAGCCACGTCTTTCTCATCAACCCATACTAAACTGTGTATCGCAAGTTCATTATTAGAAATTGTACCTTGATTTTCGAGATTATCGACTTCAGCTAAGAATGCTCTGGCAATAGCTTTTCGATTTTGAGATTTATGCGAAGCACAATAAATTGCGGATGTTTTCCATTCTGATTCTTTTTTTATTGTCACACCACTAATTGCGGCTTCTTCACTGATTTCAGTAATTACTGCTTCCGCCGGAGTCTGACCATCTTCAACTCCGCCCATTATTGCAGTTGATATTCCTTCAAGTGTGCCATGCCAATCTAGTAAGGCATATTTACCAGTCGATTTATCCCTTAAATGGACTACTATTGTATTCCTTTCAATCATATCAAAACCGTCTTTTGGTGGATTATTTTGGTCTATTTCACAAGGCATAATGACCTGCCTTATCGGTAGTGAAAATTTTTTAGCAAAGGCATAATCTCGTTCGTCATGTGCAGGAACAGCCATAATAGCACCAGTACCATAACCTATTAGTACATAGTCTGCTATCCAAATAGGAATTTTTTCATGATTTACAGGATTAATGGCATAACTACCAGTAAAAACTCCTGTTTTTTCGCGGTTATCCTCCATACGCTCGACGTCGGATTTTTGAGCCGATTTCTTGACATAATCAGTGACTAATTGCTTGGAATCTTTAGTAGCCAACTTTTCAACCAAAGGATGTTCAGGAGCCAACACCATGAAAGTCGCACCAAAAAGCGTATCTGGACGAGTCGTAAAGATAGTAATCTTTTCTTCATTATTATTTATAGAAAAATCAATTTCTGCACCCAAAGATTTACCAATCCAGTTCGTCTGGGCTGTTTTTATTTTTTCTGGCCAATCTAAATCTGGAATTTCTTCTAGAAGTGCATCAGCATATTCAGTAATTTTAAAAAACCACTGTTTCATTGATTTCTTTTCAACTTGAGTACCACAACGCCAACACTTCCCACCTTCGACTTGCTCATTAGCAAGAACGGTCTTATCGACTGGACACCACCACTGTAGCGATTCTTTTTGATATACCAGTCCTTCTTCAAAAAATTTTGTAAATATCCACTGAGTCCAACGATAGTACTCAGAATCGCTCGTGTTAATCTCTCGAGACCAATCTATAGATACGCCCATTCGATTGAATTGTTTTTTAAAGTTTGCAATATTTTCTGCAGTAACAACATCTGGTGCCGTACCGGTTTTAATTGCATAGTTCTCTGCAGGTAAACCAAAAGTATCCCAGCCCATCGGGTTAAGCACATTACAGCCATGTTGTCGATAAAATCGAGCAATTGCATCTACTATTGAGTAACTAAAGGCATGACCAGTATGCATACCAGCTCCACTTGGATAAGGAAACATCCCGGAGACATACATTTTTTGCTTGGATTTATCGATTACAACTTGATTAACCTTATGATCTTCCCAAATTTTTTGCCATTTAGGTTCAATTTCAGATGGATTATAACGCTTCATAACGCTATTTAGTATATCAAAATATACCTCTGTTTTACAGTTTTATTTCAAGTTTGCTGAAAAAAAATCTTCTTTGGTTTTCATCCAAGCCGAAGATTGACGAACTAGTTGCTTTTCATCTTCTGTAGAATGTAACATAATTTTTACTGCTTCTTCTAAAAATATATCGCCTTGAGAACCTTTGAAAAGAACTACGGCACCCTCTTCGATAATACTTTTTACAAATATACCTGCTTGAATCGATGTCTTAAAGCAACGCACTTGGCAACCTTTTGCTCTTGAAGCTGGTGCTAAATATTTCTCGGCTTCATCACCAACTGTTATCACCCAAGCGAGTTCATTCATGTCACACATTTCTCCGAGCTTTTTGTGTTCTTCAGCCGAAACATCACCCAATTCATTCATACTACCTAATACAACGATGCGTTGTGGAGATGATATTTTATAGACTTCACGGAGTGCCATTTCAGCTGCCAAAGGACTAGAATTATAGGTGTCATCAATAATGATTGAATTTTTATAGCCCTTTAATATATTCATTCTTCCAGGCTGAGGCCGTATTTTTGATAATCCTGACACTATTTCCGAAGGATTCATATTAAATTTAACCGCAACTGCCGCTCCAGCAATTGCTGGTCTAAGCGAATGTTCGCCATAAACATGAATCTTAACAAAAACTGAATCACTATACTCTGGACATTTAAATGTTCCCTCGTGACCATTTTCTATTGAATAGTCTGTACTCGTAAAATTATACTCTGCAACCGAACTGGTGCCATAAGTATTCATATTTACGTTAGTTAAATATTTGGCAAATTCTCCTTCGATATCTTCTCGATTAATTAGTGCTTGTTTTGAAAAATTAGCAACAGCCAATTCCTCTTTGGCAACATTATCAATATTCTTGAAAAATTCCATATGTTCAGGTGAGACCGCAGTCACTACGCCAATATCTGGTTTTAAGTAACGTCCAAAATGTTCCGTTTCTCCAATTCTATCCGAACCTAATTCTTGAACAATAATATCGACATCAGTCGGAGATTTTATTCTTGTACGTGCAGATTTAAAAACTGCCAACCACTCTTTTATACTTTTTATATTATCAGGATATTTAATTCCTAGAATTGCCAAAGGCGTACTCATATGAGTATTTAAATTACCCTCATTCAGACGAACACGAAAACTTTCGGATAAAACAGTCGCGATGGCCACTTTAGTACTCGTCTTGCCGACACTACCAGCAACAACAACCAATCTAATATCAGGATGTTTCTTGAAGTACTTCCGAACATACCTTTCTAATTTTCTTTGGACTATATTTTTAAACATTTATATATAGAATTATAGCAAAATATTTAAAACATAAGTAAAATGAAATTATATTATGATAAAAAAGACCAAAAAAGACCAGGGTGATTATTTTCGTAACAGAAAATTATTTCAATGGAATCCAAATTTTGAATTGTTATTAGCAATTATTACTTTATTATTAACTTGGTTTATATATTATGGAGCTTTTAATTTATACGAATCAAGTAATGTCGGATTATTTTTACTATTTATAATAATTGACAATACCTTAATAAATACCCTATTTCCACTATGGTGGATTACGAAGTATCAAAAAAGACCCCTTTCAGATCTCGGTATCACTAAGAATCTATTAATACCAAGCATTTTAATAAGTTTAATATTTGCGATATGGAAATTAATTGAACTGCCGAATTTAATCAATGGTTTCGACTACATTCCTCAATTAATCATTGGTGTTCTGATATTTTGGGAGCCATTTTTTGTTCTCGGTTGGCTACAAACACGATATGAAAAAAGTTTCGGGATAATCCCAGCAATATTTTTAAGTGCATTAAGTTTTATCGTATTTCAAATTGGTAGCGGTCCGCTTGATACCTTATTTTCATTCTTTCCAGAATTCTTAATATTAGCAACTGCTTTTGCGTTGACGAAAAATATTTTCGTAGTATGGCCAATCTATTGGTGTGTCGGATCAACAGTAAACGAACTAGTACTCGGAATGCATTATGGATGGAATGCAGTAGCTGGCTACCTGATTGCAATAATTATTCAATTTAGTTTTATATATTATTTAATGAGGAATAAAAATGCTTAAATCATATATTAATTACAGAACAAAAAATAATAGTCTTTTCAAATGTAAACCAGATTTTGACATAGTCTTAGCTTTATTTACGCTTTGTTTAATGTGGATATCCTATTACGGTGTTATGAATATCAGTTGGTACAAAGGTAGTGATATTGTTTCCATATTGCTTTTTGTGATATTAACCAATATTTGTTTAGCAGTGGCATTTCCAATATGGTGGATAAAAAACCATAAAAAACAGCCACTTTCAGAATTAGGTTTAACAAAAAAATATTTAATTCTTAGTATAGCAATCAGTTTAATCTTGGCATTTTGGAGAGGTATCGATTTAATACCAGCAATGCAAAATTTAGATTTATCGATTTGGCTACCAGTCATGATATCAAGTGCTTTAATATTCTGGGAACCATTTTTTGTTTTTGGAGGTACTTCTAGTTTTACTTCAGACACAAGAGACGCCTACGTAGCTAAATTTACTTCTGAGGGGATAATATCAAATTGCACTTCTCCAATGTGTCAAAATCCAGATACACTCACAAGTTCACCAAATGATGTCATTACTATATTCTCCGCAACAACGTCATCACCCTTATCTCCAAACATATCATCGCCCGTTGCGAGCGAATCATCACCAAACGCAACTAGTGCGTATATTGTATTGCCATAATTAACAGAATCCAAAGCAACTATTGCAACTACCAAATTAACCTACCCCCAACAAAAAATTAGTATATTAATTTGGTAAACGATAGAAAAGACAATGTTTTTACGAAATTTCTTTATAGGATATTATGTTAATGTTTGATAAAACCCCGACAATAACGCTAGGCATTAAAAGTTCGGTTAAAATAAAAACTCGGAAAACTAAAATTATACATGTCATTTAGATCTTCGAGTATTTTTTTAGCTTTAATTATCTCGAACAACACGCATTCCAATAGCTGTCCATATATCATCAGGAGTTGGTTCTAAACATAAATTCAATACCCCAGCACCACCACCAGTAGTCCATTGACCACCACGCATAAAGGCACGCGTCGAAGTTTCGTCATAATTACTACACAATAATCCTATACCTCTATCCGATCCCCAACTATCACTACCAACTATTCCTGTAGTACTTGGCCTGGATATAACCGACAAACCGTTCATATTTAATAATGGGTCGTTCCATTCCTTCCAATCCCAAGCCGATTCACCAGGTATACCTGGCTGATTGCCACCTGCAATAGTACCTTGAGTCCACTCGTAGATATTTCCTGAAATATCCCATATAACTTCGCCGTTAGTAAGAGTTAAAGTGCGTCGTTGATTAGATGGCGACGAATTACCAGTATTAACATAACCATTATCGCCACTAGTATCAGCTTGTATGGCATTAGTTGGATTATTGTCGGTGTGTCCCTTATATACAAAGCCATTATTTACCGATCCATTTGACCAATTACTAGCCACACTAAGAATGTTTTGGATTATTGTCATCCATTCGGCTTCGGTAATCAAATGACAACCAGTTTCACAATTTTTCGTATATGAAGTGGCAGCAGTCAAGGCAGTTGTTTGCGAAATATTAGCTACAGGAGAACCAACAGCAGTTGATACTAATTTTCTAGTGGCCGAGATTGGATAGTTTGCGATATCCCAAGTTCCACTGCTAGTGGTATGGTTTGTGTCACCTAACCCATCACCATTATCATCAGCTTTAGCTTCATATTTCATTACACAAAAATCTGAAGTTCCATAAGTTAGACTTCCTGGCACATCGATGAAGCCACTCGGACAAGCACCAAGATCTACATAAGCAGATATCCGTGAGCACGCACCTGGATCAGACTCTTTTATATAAGCATTTTCAATCGAATTTTTGCTTGACTTTGGATTATATCCCCTAATACAGTAACCCGAAGAGTCAGTGTTAACGTTAATTATATTGCCGTTGCTACTTGAAAATCCGAGTTCACTGTCAATACCAGAGCTTGAATCGTATTTTTTGCCAGTTAATTTTGTTTCTAAGTTATATATTTCCTCAGCAGAATACATTTTTTCGATATCAGACATAATACTAGCATCATAAGATTTCGAGTGAATAGCTCCATAAGATACAGTCGTAACTGCTGATAAAATTCCAATTATTGCTATAACAATAATAAGTTCTATCAAAGTAAAGCCTTCGTGATTTTTGTTCATATAAAAATCTCCTAGGTTTATTATTGTGCTAATGTTATATTACCATAATTATATATACAGCTAAAATTAGTGATATTTTCCGACTCGCTACAAAAATATAGATTCATTTTTAGTGAATCTATTTGTTTTGGTGGAGCTAGAGGGACTCGAACCCTCGACCTCTTCCATGCCATGGAAGCACTCTAGCCAACTGAGCTATAGCCCCTTATAGACGACATTATAGCATTTTAAGTAAAACGATTTCTATAAAATAATTATAAAAAAATCGTCTCTTTTTATAAAGACGATCTTTTTTGCTGTTGCGCGCCCACCCGGGGCACGATTATTTTTTATTCATATTTTTGTTTTAAAGCTCAAAGGCTACCCCTTTGACGCACCAGCTATATCAATATTATTAATCAAATTTAAAATTAACACAAGCATTTTTTAATATACTATGGTTTTTTTTAGTAAACTATGCTAAAATAACACTGTTCAGAAGCACACGCGGATAAAGGCAAAAGGCGGGCGCTTACCTCATGGTAATCTCTCTTCTTCGCAAGAATCGCAAGTAACGGTCGATCTGAAGAGAATAAAGAATCAGAAGAAGAAAAGAGAGTACCAAACCAATGGCACAACAAAACCTATTCGTCGGCAGTCTAGCTTATGCTACTAATGATGATTCACTCAAAGCATTCTTTGAGAAAATCGGTGAAGTTGCTAGTGCCCGAGTCGTGACAGATCGCGACAGCGGACGCAGTAAAGGTTTCGGATTCGTTGAATTTGTCAATGATGATGATAACCAAAAAGCTATTGATCAACTTAACGGCAAAGAGTTAGATGGACGCGCTATTAGTGTCAATCTTGCTCGCCCTAAAGAAGATCGACCTCGCCGAGATTTCGGTGGTGGTGGCAATGGTGGAAATTCATTCCGCCAACGTAGCTGGTAATAACACGACCAAATTAAATCTGATACTCCGTTTGAAAAAACGGGGTATCTTTTTATTCAAAAAATATTTTTGTCAGATACATTATTATTAATCCAATAATCAACATAAAAATATCTAATATAGACTTTTTAAAATTTGACTCTTTGTGAAGTTCAGGTATTAAATCAGACATAGCAATGTAGACAAACCCACCCGCTGCAAATGGTAATAGTACTAAAGATATATTATCGATATTATTTATTAAAATATAACCTACTAAAACACCCACTAAGGCAGTACTGGCTGAAATAAGATTCCATAATAATGCTTTAAATCTAGAATATCCTCCATGTATTAATATTCCAAAATCACCTAGTTCTTGTGGTATTTCGTGAGACGCAACTGCGATAACAGCAACTAATCCAACTTCAAAACTTACATAAAATGCCGATATAATAATCAAGCCGTCTATGAAATTATGAACGGCATCCCCTATTAAACTCATATATGTAAAAGTATGAACTTCACAATGATCGTCACTATGACAATGACGCCATTTCAAAATTTTCTCAATTAAATAAAAGGAAAGAATGCCTAATAATAAATATAAAAAAGTATTAACACTGGAATTATTTTCAATAGATTCTGGCAATAAATGCAAAAATGCACCTCCTAAAAGTGTTCCAGTCGAAAGAGCAACCAGTAAGGATGAAACTTTTGCTAATAATTTATCTTTTAAAATAAATCCGAAAATCCCACACAATGATAAAATACTAATTAACAAAGCACCGATTAAAGAATTTAATAACACCAAATCCATAATATTGTTAAATTATAACATTTCAAATAATTGTTTTTCATTTAATATTTTAGTTCCATAATTACTGGCTTTTTTTATTTTGCTATTACCAGCATTTTCACCAACTACTAAATAATTAGTATCCTTTGATACGGTTGTCTGAAAAGTACCGCCCAAAGTTCTAATTTTATCGGCAACTTCGTCTCTAGACGTATTAATTAACGTGCCCGTTATTACAAAACTTTTTCCTGTCAACTTTTTAGATTTCTTTTCGTAAATTGGTTTAATACCTAAATTATCAAATTTTTTCAATAGTTTTTCGTTATCGGGATCGGCGAACCAAGCAATAATACTTTCGGCAACCACTTTTCCAACACCGTCAACATTTTGCAAGTCATCGATAGAAGCCTGTTTTAGAATATCAATTGAGTTGAAGTGTTCAACTAAATCGGTAGCAGTTTGAATGCCGACATGTCTAATTCCTAAGCCATATAAAAATCTTTCAAGAGTTGGCGTCTTTTTTTCGGCTATTGCATCAACTAATTTTAAGGCTGAGATTTCTGCAAACCTTTCTATTTTTAGTAAATCATCTTTTTTTATAACAAAAATGTCAGCCAAATCTTTTATCAAATTAGCATTAACTAATGCTTCAACATTTTTTTCTCCTAAAGTACTAATATCCAATGCGGACTTACTTGCAAAATGTTCTAATGATTTTTTTAATAAAATATCCGTAGAAGTACCTTTAACACGATATACTACTTCATTTTTTGGACGCTCAAATTTTAGCTCTGGATATTGCGTCACCAACGCTTTCTCAAAATTAAATTTTTTAGATTTTTCAGGTCGAAGTTCCATAACAACACTTTGAACTTGAGGTATAATATCACCTGCTTTATAAATAACAACTGTGTCGCCTATTCTAACATCTAGTCTTTCTATCTCATCAGAATTATGTAAACTTGCATGTTGTATAGTAGTACCGGCAACCACTGTCGGACTAAAAACAGCTACTGGAGTCGCCACTCCAGTACGGCCAATACTAATTACAATATCTTTTAAAATTGCAGTAGATTGTTCTGGAGCATATTTATAAGCAACTGCTCCTCGAGGTTGTTTACCAACAATACCAAGTTCGGCATATTGAAATCTATTATTTATTTTTATTACAAGACCATCAGTGTTAAAAGGAAGCTCATCACGCCTTTTATCCCATTCGTCAACATAATGCATCACACCCTCTAAATTGGAGAAAACACTCGCCTGTTTATTACAAGAAATACCTAAAGATGATATAGCTTGATAAGCATATTTATAAGTCGGTATTTCATCAGGATTGTCTCTCAATAAATCATAGGCTCTAAAGTGCAATGGTCGTTCGGCAACTAATCTGGGATCAAGTTGACGTATCGTACCAGCAGCAAGATTTCGCGGGTTAGCAAATGCCACTTCACCATTCCTTATTTTCTCCGCATTAATTTTTTTAAAATCTTTTTTTAACATGACGATTTCGCCACGAATTTCTGTTCTACCATTTAAAAATTTTTCGAATCCAGGTACTTTCCTAAGACTCAGTGGTACATTTCTTATCGTCTTAACGTTTTCGGTAACATCTTCTCCGATATAGCTATCGCCTCTAGTAATTGCTTGTAAAAACAGACCGTTATTATATATAAGTGCACAAGCTAGACCGTCCATTTTAATGTCAGCAAAATATTCGTGTTTCATATTCGGCAACAGCTTTTCTATGCGTTTAACCCAAGCTTCGACTTCAGTTCTATCGAACACATCATTAAGACTTAACATTCTGGTACTATGTTTTACTTTTTTGAAGCCATTTAGTAATGCACCTCCAACTCTTTGAGTTGGACTATCGGGTGTTATTAATTCTGGATTTTCGGACTCAATTTTCTTTAATTCATTAAATAGGCTATCGTAAATCGCATCATTAATTGACGGTTTATCTAAAACATAATATTCATAACTGTACTTTGCTAATAGCTCACGTAGTTCAGTAGCCCTATTTTTATGACGGTTCTGATTCATCGTCTACAACCTTTCGATACAGCAAATAGATATAACTAGATACCCATACAGTAGTAAATGAAGTCATTATCAATATCATAATCGGTACTATTGGCATCCAACCAAGCCCTGACCAAGTCGTTTTTAGCCAAGAATCTAACATAATAATCGGAATAGCAACAATTATCCAACTGATAATTACGACAAGTAACATCCAGATTAACCTAAAAAAGATCCTCATTCTTCTTCCAATAACTAAATCTCCTGCCGTTTTTATAGCCTGATAAGGATACATACCTGGTAAAGTCACAATAATCAATGCGAATAACGAACTGGTTAACCAGTATAAAGACAACGTCGTAAGTAATAAAGCGACAATCCAAAATAGCATTGCTTCTACGCCACCACTCAATAAACCACTTGTATTAGCAGCACCATAACTAATCATTGCAAGAGCAAATGGTAAAAGTTGTACTATTATTAGTAAAAATATCAAAAAGGTTGAAACTATTGGTGAACCTGAACTATATAAACCATCTCTAAGTTTTACTTTTCTACCAGCTAAAATATTTCTAAGAAGCCATATCGTAGTTAACCAAATCAACAGAAAAATTAGACTGCCATATATTTGCTGGGATTCGCTTATACCTTCAGAATATACTCCTGTCGCTACGCTAGCTAATAATATGCCAGATTTTGTAAATTTACCCCAAATGCTATCAAAGGCATTGTTACTTGTACTGTCTAAAGTCTCGGATATATTTTGATAGATATCTTGAGAACTAATACCAACCATCAACATATTAAGTAGAGCAAAAAACAACGCTAATGAAATAAATAGCTTTCGATTTTTCCGTAATATTTTTGCTACATAAGAAGTAAATACAAAATATCCCGGTAAATCAAGTGAGCGTTTATAATCACGTCGATAGGTCAATCTAAAACTGCGATGAGGACGACGTTTTAAGAAAGCATCAATTTTATTTCTATAACTTTTTTTTGTTTTTTTATTTTTTACTGACATAATTAAAACTTTTCTGCATTTCCACGAAGTCGTGCGATACGCTCATCTAGTGGCGGATGGGTACTAAATAATTTGTTTATAAATCCAGCCTTTAGAGGATTATTAATGAATAAATGAGCTGAAGCAGTATTTTGTCGTTTCATCGGACGACCATTTTGTTTTAGTTTTTCAAGAGCTGAAGCTAAGCCTTCGGGATTACGAGTAGTAATCGCACTGGTTGCGTCGGCAAGATATTCTCTCTGCCTACTAATTGCTAATTGTACTATCGTTGCAATTATTGGAGCAAGAATTAAGATTATAATTCCTATAACCATACCTGCAGGGGAATTATCGCTATCATTATCACCATATAAAAACATTCTAAAAACAATATCACTAAGTAGACCAATAACACTTACTAAACCAAACGTAACCATACTTAAACGTACATCATAGTTTTGAATATGGCCCATTTCGTGAGCCATAACACCTTCAAGTTCATTGTCATTCATTAGATCCAATAATCCTGTAGTGGAAGCAACAATTGAATGTCGGGGATCGCGACCAGTCGCAAAAGCATTAGGTGCAGAATCTTCTATAATATAAACTTTTGGCATTGGTAGACCGTTTGCGATCGATAAATTTTCAACAATACGATATAACCTGGGATTATCACGTTTTTCAATCTGATGAGCACCAGTCATAGTAACAGCTAATTTATCTGCCATATAATATTGTAGTAGAGCATACAAAATCGCCCCAGCGATTACATAATAAGTAATTTGAGTATTCCCATAAAAACTACTAATCACCCAACCAATAGCACTAATTAAACCGACAAAGACGGCCATAATCATCAAGGTTTTGCGTTTATTTTCAGCAATTGCTCTATACATTGGTTAATTCTTGTTAAAATTTTACGTCTACTGGCTTTTCTGCTTGTTTTTGCTCTTCTTCGCTTAATTCATAAAATTCGCGAGATGTAAATCCAAATAATTTAGCAATTATATTACTTGGAAAAATTTGAATTTTCGTGTTCAATTCACGAACTCCACCGTTATAGAATCGCCTTGAAGCTTGAATTTTATCCTCTGTATCTACTAATTCCTGTTGAAGCTCTATGAAATTTTGATTAGCTTTTAAATCTGGGTAAGCTTCGGCAACAGCAAAAACGCTTTTTAGTGCAGATTCGAATTGATTTTCAGCAACGACAGTTTCCTTGACACCTTTTGCACTTAAGGCATCGGCACGAGCTTTAGTAACATTTTCAAATACATCTTTCTCATGTTTAGCATAACCTTTGACGGTTTCAATTAAGTTTGGGATTAAATCTAGCCTTCGCTTTAATTGAACAGTTATATCACTCCAAGCTTCATCGACACGAATTTTAAGTTTAATTAATGAATTGTATGCTCCCCACACAAAAATAATCAGTAGTATTACAATTCCCAAAATTATCCAGACAGCTACATCCATTGCTTTCCTCCTTAAAGTTTCTATTTATGAATCAATTATAACAAATTATATGAACTAAAATAAGTCCCAAACAGGACTCATTTTTTGGTGCGCAGAGCGGGACTTGAACCCGCACGACTGTTAAGGTCAAGAGATTTTAAGTCTCTCGTGTCTACCAATTCCACCATCCGCGCTTATCAATGTGGAGGCACGTATGAGAGTCGAACTCATCTGAAAGGTTTTGCAGACCTCTGCGTAACCGCTCCGCCAACGCGCCGTCTGGCTATATATTATAACAGTATATTTTTGTTTTTATCTAGCGTCAGATAACATTTTTAATAAATTTGCTTTGTTAGTCATACCAGAGCTAGATGCTACCGGTTGACCGTCTTTGAATACAATAAAAGTCGGGAGACCATTAACCCCAAGCTCTTGTGCCATTTCCATTTCGCCAACCGCGTTTAATTTTACAACATCAACCCAATCCGAAGTTTCCCTCTCTACTTGCTCAATTATCGGTTCCATAGCTCGACAAGGACCGCACCAAGAAGCCCAAACATCTAATAGAACGATCTTTTTTGATGCTAATACATCATCTTTAAAGTTAGCTTTTGTTGTTGATTTCATACATCTCCCTTTCGTTAAATAATCATAACAATTAATGTTGACACACGCAATATATAGCGTCTATACTACTGACTACACACAATATATGGAAGTGGGAGAGAGGGTAAATTACAAATGGAGGAAACCGTGAAATTGACAACGTCTGTTGAAGATTCCGAAAAATTTTCAGAAATACAGAGAATTGGAAGAGATATTCCAGAACCACCAATGGGACTAGCTGAACCAGAACTTAGTGAAAATGCTTGGTATATTGGGAAAACAAGATATTCTCGTAAAGATTCTAGTGGTAACCCTATAGAATCACCAAAAGAACTATTCTGGAGAGTTGCTTATAACATAGCTACTGCGGAAAGATTTTACGGTGGTGGAAAAAGGGCTCATATGGCAACAGCTACACAATTTTACAAGTTAATGTCTACCCGTCGTTTCTTACCCAATACCCCTACTCTTTTAAACGCAGCAAAACCAAATCAACAATTATCGGCATGTTTTGTACTACCTGTGCCTGATAGCCTAGATCAAATTTTAGAAACTGCTACAGATATGGCGATGATTCATAAATCTGGTGGCGGTACAGGATTTTCATTTACAAGACTTCGTCCGCAAAACGATATCTTATCATCATCCGGCGGAAAAACTACTGGACCAGTTTCTTTCATGCAGATGTACAACGACATAACTTCATCAGTCCGTCAAGGTGGAGTCAGACGTGGTGCAAATATGGGTATATTAAATTACAATCACCCAGATATTCTGCTTTTCATGATATACAAATTAGATGAATTTTCTCTAACAAATTTCAACATTTCAGTCGCTACCACTAAAGAATTCTTCGATCAAATCAGGATAGACGAAAAAATATTATCACCTGATTATGAAAATGGATTCGATTTTGATTCGTTAATTTTTGAAGTTCGCGAAGCTCATCGTACGCGTGATGTCGACTTGAAACAGCTAGGACTTGATAAAGCTGTTGCTAAATTGCGTGATTGGTGTAAAGAAGAAAATTCAGATTATGGCTACCCTTTGATTAACCCTAGAAATGGCGAAGAAGTTGGACGACTTAATGCTAAAAAAGTATTCGACGTAATGACACGTTTTGCTTGGCAATATGGTGATCCAGGTATGATATTTATTGACAAAATAAATAATTCAAAGGCTAATCCAACTCCGCAACTAGGTCAAATTGAAGCTACAAATCCTTGTGGAGAACAACCTTTATTACCTTACGATGCTTGTACTCTTGGCAGTATAAATATCGCTAGATTCGTAAAAGAAAACGACATAGATTGGGATTCACTGAAAAAAACGGTTCATCAATCTGTACACTTTTTAGACAACGTTCTTGATATGAATGATTATCCAATCGAAAAAGTCCGAGAACGAGTACATCAAATTCGAAGAATTGGCTTAGGTGTAATGGGATTTGCTGATGCCCTATTAACATTAAATATAGGCTACAATACCGACCAAGGTGTTGATATGGCGGGTAAAGTCATGAAATTTATCCAAAAAGAAGCTGACATTGCATCCGAAGAACTTGCAAAAACACGGGGAGTTTTCCCAGCGTTTAAGGGATCTATCTATGACAAACCAAGAAGCTTAAAACCTCGTAATGGTGCAAGAACTACGATCGCACCCACTGGTACTATAGCCATGCTTGCCGACACTTCAAGTGGTTGTGAACCTTTATTCGCTTTAACCTATGCAAAAAATACTATAGAAGGAAAAAGAATTTTCCAAACAAGCCCATATTTCGTCGAAGCTCTGAAAAAACATGGCCTATACTCTGAAGAATTACTGGAACAAATACAAGCCAACGGAGGATCAATTCAAAACATTGATTCTATACCTGAAGAATTAAAGAAAGTATTTGTTGTTGCTGGTGATATCAAACCTGAATGGCATTTAAAAATACAAGCATCATTTCAAAAATATGTTGACAATGCAATTTCAAAAACAATTAATTTTTCAAACGATGCAAATATCGAAGATGTTAGAAAAGCATATTTAATGGCTTGGGATATGGATTGTCGTGGAATTACTATTTACCGAGACGGAAGTCGAGAAAAACAAGTTCTAGAGGTTAAAAAAGAATCATCTTATTATGATAAATTGGCTGGTAAAAAGAATGAGCCCCCTCAAGAAGAAAAAGTTTTCGATGCTTCAGCAGAATTAGAATTACCATTAAAAATGCCTATTAATCTTAAGCCAAGACCAAATGTGTTAAAGGGTAAAACTTACAGAGTGATGACTCCTATGGGAAAGGCTTACATATCAGTCAACGAAGATGATGAAGGAAATATTTTTGAAGTCTTCATAAATGTTGGTAGAGCCGGTTCAGATATTACAGCAGATGCTGAAGCAATCGGAAGATTAATATCACTAACTTTCCGCATACCAACCGATTTTTCAAACGATCAGATTGCTCAAAAGGTAATTTCTCATCTTAGAGGAATTGGTGGATCAAGTTCAACCGGATTCGGAGCCGAACGTGTTCGTTCATTAGGAGATGCTGTCGCAAAAGCTATCGATATGCACCACACCTCAAAAATAAGTACACCAGATGAAATAGTAGATGACAATGAGGAAAATAAAGAGAAAACTGCTCCACTATGGACCGAATTACCATCAACTAAATCAGTGGCTACAGATATTTGTCCAGAATGTGGTTCAGCTAGTCTTCGTTTTATCGAAGGCTGTCAAAAATGTGAATTATGTGGTTTTAGTAAATGCTAACAAGAAAGGGAATACTAAGAAATGAATAAAAAAATAATAACACTAATAATAGTCGTTATAGTAATACTAGGTACTGCTACCGGATTATATGTTTATAATACAAATAATTCAGAATCAAATAACGAAGAGAAGGTTTTAAATCAACCGATTGAAGACAAAGAATATACTTGGTCAGAAAATATCCTTACTTATAAGGGCGAAAATAACAAAACCGCACTTGAATTACTTGAAAAATACGCTAAAACTGAAAAAAATGGCGAAGGAGAAATGGCTTACATTACTAGCATTAACGGTATTGCACCTGGAGAAAATCAGTTCTGGTCTTTTTACATAAACGACAAATCTTCAGAACTTGGTGCTGGTAGTTATATTACCAGTGATTCTGATACAATAGTCTGGAAATTGGACAGTTTTTAAATGAATAAATCAATTGCAAAAAAAATATTACTAGTATTAGCTCTTGTAGTAATAGCTGTCAGTTGGAGGATAATCAACAACAACTATACTATCGCCCCAAACTTAGAATTAGTAACGACGGTTAGCGTTATTGGTGCGTTAATATTAGGAATTAAATTCGCTATTCTCATACCATTTCTAACGATGATTATTTCTGACTGTCTCATTGGTAATTCTGAAATATTCATTTTCACTTGGAGTGCCTTTATAATAATTGGAATCAGTGCCACTATATTAAGAAAATTCAATAATAGTCCTAAAAAACAAGTACTTTACTCTGGAGGTTTTGCAGTAATAGCTTCGTTTCTATTTTTCTTGATAACAAATTTTGGAGTATGGGCACAAGGATGGTATCCAGCAACTTTAGCAGGATTAGTTGATTGCTTCGTTTTAGCTATTCCGTTTTATAGAACAATGTTAGTCGGTAATCTAATTTTCGTACCGTCAGCGGTAGCCATTTGGCAACTTGTTCGAATTCGAATGTCAGCAAAAAACTCAATAGTCAACACCCTCGTTAGCAATTAATTTGTCATCAAAATGATGCTTAATTTTTGTCATATTAGTGACGATATCAACTTTTTCAACCAATGAGTTTGGAAAATTTCGTCCTGTCATACATAAACTAGTATTTGGATGTTTTTTGTCAATAATTGCTTTTATCTGGGTATCATTTAATAATCCTTCGTCGTAAGCATTGTTAATTTCATCACATATCACTAAATTATAATCCCCAGAAGATACAGCTTTTAATGCAAATTCGTAAGTTTTACTAGCTTCATTAATATGATCTTCCTTTGGAGCTTTTGAGCTTAACCCTCCGGCATTATAAAAGCCTAGACCGCCTTTATAAAAGACGAGCTCATCTTTATATAATGGCAAAATTTTTTTAATAAAATTATGTTCACCTACATCCCATAATTTAATAAATTGGATAAAAGCAATCTTCCAACCAGTTCCTAATGCTCTTGTCATCAATCCCAAAGCAGCACTAGTTTTTCCTTTGCCGTCGCCAGTATAAACGACAATTACACTATCCTTTTTCTTAAAATTATTATAAGTCATTATTAATAGTATAAAACATTTTTATTCGTCTTGTATCCCAGAGAACAATAAAATATAATATCCCTAAGGTGAATTTCCAGATATAACGGAAATAATAATGAAAAAAAACATAATACAGAGGTCAGCCGAAGCCCCAGCAGAATTACTCGATAAAACGATTAATGCTACTAAAAACCTGGGCGATCATACTAATGTAAACAGAACGATTGAGAAATCAAAAGAATACTGGCATATTTTAGGACCTGGATTAACGACTGGAGCTTCAGATGACGACCCTTCAGGAATTGTTACTTACTCCCAAGCAGGTGCTAAATTTGGCTTTAGTATGTTATGGATGTCTATCTTTACGCTACCTTTTATGGCAATTGTTCAAGAAATGTGTGCTCGCATTGGACTAGTAACTGGCCAAGGATTAGCAGCAAATATTCGAAAAAACTTTTCGAAAAAATTACTATATACATCTACTCTATTGTTATTTGCTGCAAACTCTTTCAATATAGGTGCGGATTTAGGTGCGATGGCACAAGTTACACAATTATTGTACCCTTCTTGGAATTTCTCCTTAATAGTCCTATTTTTTGTGTTAGCTACTTTAGGATTGCAAATATTTACTCCTTATGAAAAATATGCAAAATTTTTAAAATGGATGGCACTTGTGCTATTTGCTTATATCGCATCCGCCTTATTAGCAAATCTTAATTGGAATGATATTTTAAAACATGCAATTATACCGTCAATAGAATTTAACAAGGATCAAATACTGTTGATATGTGCAGTGCTGGGAACAACTATTTCACCATACTTGTTTTTCTGGCAAACATCCCAAGAAGTAGAAAATGCAATTGCTAGAGGTGAAACAACACTAGCTCAAAGAAGAAACGTCACGAAAGAACAAGTTCATGATATGAGGGTTGATGTTTGGTCGGGAATGTTATTAGCAAATGTCGTAATGTTTTTCATTATCGCCGCTTGTGGTGCAATACTATTTCCAAATGGAATTAATGATATTGAATCTGCTGCACAAGCCGCTGAGGCACTAAGGCCATTCGCAGGCGATTTGACTTACTTCTTATTTGCAATTGGTATTATAGGTACAGGTCTATTAGCTATTCCTGTGCTTGCAGGATCAAGTTCATATGCGATAGCCGAGAGTTTTAAATGGCGAGAAGGCTTAAATAAAAAATTACGTCAAGCGTATGCATTTTATGGAATTATTATAATTTCAATGTTAATCGGATTGATTATAAATTTCATAGGCCTAAACCCAATAAAAGCATTAATTTATTCCGCAATAGCTAACGGAATCGTTGCACCAATGGTATTAGTCCCAATTGTAATTATTAGTAGTAACAAAAAGATTATGGGCGAATGGGTAAACAAGCCACTCACAAAAGTACTTGGTTGGATAATTGTTGTAATTATGAGCATAGCCGGAATTGCATCTATAATCTCAATATTATTATAAAAATACACAAATATTTTTAATGCCAACAAAAAAGTCCTGCACGAAGCAGGGCTATTTTCTTGGTGCGGGTACGGAGACTCTAACTCCGGACCTCTTCCTTGGCAAGGAAGCGCTCTAACAACTGAGCTACACCCGCATACTCTAAAAATTATAGGCAAAACAGATTAAAAATGCAAGAATATAGCTCGTTATTAGAAAAACGAGCTATAAAATTGTAATCTATTCTTCTACTTCGTTTTTTGCAAAAGTTGAGCCTAGATATACAACACCCCAAAGTGCCGCAATACCTACGATATCGTAGATAATCCTTGCTCCGTACGGCCACCAATCTTTAAAGATGGCGTCCACCAAGTTGAAATCAAAAAAGCCTACTAGGCCCCAATTGATTCCACCGATTATAATTAGTACTAATGCCGTAGTGTCCACTATTTTCATAGTCACTCCTCCATAGTTAGTAATTTTATTATAATACATATGTAATTATTTTTCAATAATACGATTAAAATGACCTGAAAATTCTAGTTTTTAATGACCTAATAAATTGTACGTAATTTATGATCTATGATTACTATGTATTTTATAACGAAACCAAACACCTATAAATGCAGGATTATAAATATAAGTCTATTTATTCCACTTGCTCAACGTATATATTAGTAATATTTAAGTTAATATTTATAAAAATTATAAATAGCTCTATAATAAATTCAGCATAAAATAATTTAGCGAGGATTAGCATGGAAGAGAAAAATAGTTTAGATACACAAAGCGTAGCTAACGAAGTAGTAGATATGCAAACTAATCAGGATGGAATTGCATCTTCTGATATAAAAATCGAAAATGTAGAAATAACTTCCGACAAAAACGTAATTAGGGAAGAGGAACTTCCTAAAACAAATAAAAAAATTAAAATTCTTCTAATTAGTACTATCTTGCTAATTATTATCGTTGCGTTGACTTTTATGTTTATTTATTTTAATCCAATAAACAAAGCTGATTTGTAGAAATATAATCATAATCATTTAATCTGTCTTGATAGTTTGCGGGTGTAGCTCAGCTGTTAGAGTGCTTGTTTCCCAAGCAAGAGGCCACGAGTTAGAGTCTCGTTACCCGCACCAAAGTAATATCCCCATCGATAATGGGGATATTACTTTGGTGGCTCCTCCCAGACTCGAACTGGGGACACAAGGCTCTTCAGGCCTCTGCTCTACCAACTGAGCTAAAGAGCCACACGATTGTATTGTAGTGTTTTACCAACTCGCATTTAAAATGTAGGGTCGGCCTGGCCTCTGCTTCTACTATTTTTATAGTTCTGCCGTTTCACGGCAAGGAGCTAAAG